>Ga0209287_10000060_pt1 | contig 64848 bp, 56 predicted proteins | sample PPLLak3cmMay2015_2_FD_187255 | JGI IMG/M metagenome (GOLD analysis project Ga0209287, IMG submission 187255) | Freshwater sediment microbial communities from Prairie Pothole Lake near Jamestown, North Dakota, USA - PPLs Lake P8 Core (1) Depth... | ecosystem: Environmental > Aquatic > Freshwater... | reverse complement strand
TAACAGAACATGAAGTCGAACCAACAGAAGCACTTCGCGATATTGTAAATTCATGTAATCTATGTGGGGTATGTGATCGACAATGTTACTTTGTGACTCAACGTCGACCGACACAAGCACAACACGCATTACAAGACTATGTCAAAACATTACCACCAGATGCGTTCAAGCGCACCCCTGAAGATGAGATTGTTAAAAATCTTCGTGGAATCGTTGGAAAGGATTGGGCAACCAATGATCCGATTATCATCGCTTCGTATGTACGTTCGATCATCAAACAAAAATCTACAGGCACATATTACATCGTCATGCCAAAAACAACAGAAGAAATAGTCGAAATAGTCAAGCTAGCTAATACATATAAAATACCATACCTCCCTCGAGGGAATGGTACGTTCTTTGGTGTGGCTTTACAAACCCTTCTTGCTGAACCAGCCACGATAGAGCAGGGAATTATCATTGATCTGTGGAGAATGAAAGACCTTGAGGTGGACCCAGAGAGTATCACTGCGACCATTGGACCAGGAGTGACCTCTTTTGAGTTACAGAAAGCAGCTCACGTTCATAAGTTACGTGCCAATGTCGCAGAGGCTGAATCCTGTGTTTGTGCGAACGCTCAGAATCTTGGTATCGTGACCACCTGGAGCAACACCTACGGATGGGGAACTGATAACTTCATCGACGCAGAATTTATAGATTCCACAGGAGCAATCCAGCATCTCAGCGATAAAGATATTCCAAACCCATATGCAGCCGAGCAAGGCCTTTTAAGTCTCTCCTTAATCCCCTCGGTGATTGTTACAAAACTGACGTTGAAACTCCATCAAATACTCGATGATGAGGTATCTATCTTCGTTCCATTCACCAATCTTCCTGACGCACTGGATTTGGCTCATGAACTCGCACGAAGAAACATTGGTGTGTCCCTTGCGGTCCTCTCAAGAAAATATCTCACGGAGTTTATCTCTCCGACCCACGAGATTGCAGAGGATTTCAACTATATCGCAGAAAAATACCTCAAACTCAACTACGTCGTCGATGTCATCTGTGATGCAGCCAGCAAGAAAATCATTGAAGGACTCGCCCCGGTTTCATTTGGTGGCGAGATGCTTAAAAGCCTCATCCTTGGCTCATCGAAACTCGCCTCTATGAAAGACAGCAGTCTGCTAAAAATGATAGGTGAGGAAGAAGACCCGCTCAAAGCAGTCTTTGGCGGTCCGATGCGCAAGCATTTCGAAAAAGGTCTTAACAACTCTCCAAAAGAACTGGTGAAGGTCTTCGATGAGGACCTCCGTGATTTCTTTGAAAAACTCTATTCCAAGCCTGAAATGACTGATTCGATCTGGCTTCATAACTTCCGTATTCTCCCCTGCCGGATGGAACGCAAACACATGTGGATGTATCGTGGTGGGTACATGCCTGGAGACAAAAAAACCATTCTAAAGGTCGTAGATGCGTTAGAAAAACCAGCGCAGCAGTATGGTATCGACGGAGCGTTTGGATTCCTCAGTTACCTTGAACGAGGAAAACTCGCACATCTCGAATATGATTACTATTATGACCATACCGACCCAGATGCACGTACACGCGTCAACAAAGCAATCGTTGAATCCTGGAGAAGACAATTCGCAATCAAAGGAGTCACCCCTCTTGAGTTCATCTGCAGCAAAGGACTCCATCGAAAAGAACACATCCTCTATCCATTCCTCCCAGGATTGTCACAGGAGGAGCTCGATCATTTTGAAGAATTAATTGAAACTCTCTTTGGAGGTGAAGACACGTGGTAAAATTTCTCTCACAAGAATGGGCTGAACAAGCCAAGAAAAAAGTCTTAACTGAACTGGATAAGGCAAAAGATTTGAAGAACATGAACGCATCATTACTCAATGTCGTTCAAAATGTCCCTCCGGACAACACAACAATATATTACTATATAAAATTCGTCGGAGGGAATCTGGAGGAATTGATTACCGGCTCAGATGAATCAATAAAACAGAAAGAAGCTGATTTTATCGTCACCGGGGATTACACGACATTCGTTCAGATAAGCAGTGGACAAATAAGTTCAGCAATGGCACTACTGAAGAACCGGGTGAAGATGACAGGAAATAAAATGAAGGCACTGACTTTAACCAAGCCTATCGATACATACAATGGTTGTGTCAATAAACTTCAAACCGAATTCTAATGAAGAGAATGGAGAAAAAAATGGTAGCAGTCTCTAACTCTTTGGAGATACCAGAGCGACTACATAGGTTCATACCACCACAGGGGCAGTGGACACCAGTCGACACCGCATTGCATGCCCCTAAGACATTCTTTCTTGATTATAAAAAAGCACAGGACTACATGTTTCCTGCACTCCGCCATACCTTCAAACATCATTATGAAAACAACTTCCTGTACCATCGCGTCTGCGAGGTCAACGGTGTTACCCCTGACGCAATCTCCTCGAAACAGGACGTAAAGAAGATACCATTACTGCCTGATGCGTTTTTCAAAGATTACCCAGATGGAAAAGGATTTCTGAACTGGTTGAAAACCATTTTTACCGGCTCTCTTCCCAAACCGGTGTTTAAAACCGATAACCCCTCCCATGATGAGATCATCGAGGAGTTCAACAAAAAAGGCACCAGCATCATGTTTACGAGCGGCACCGGTGGTCGTTTTAGCTTCATCCCCCGTGACACCCGCTCCTGGAATCGCGTGAAATACAGCGCGATGAAATCAGTCATCGAACTGATGGATTACAACCCAACAGACGAAGTCATCCTCCTCATCCCTGACCCCCGGCAGACCAACCTTACCATCGCAAGTCTCTTCGGTATTGCCTATGATTTATATAACCCAGCAAACGTCCATGTTGCATTGGATATGAAAATCACCACGCAATTCCTCCGCATGCAACGAGATGAAACCATCGGCATCTCTGAGAAAATAAAAGCCAAAGCCTTATCGACAATCAGTCCTCTGGTGCAGCGGAATTCGGACCTCCGGGTGATCCATCTGTTAGAACAGATCGAAAAAACGGGGAAGCGGGTGAATCTTGCTGGCCCACCCTTCTGGCTTGACCGGATCATCGAACGTATGAAAAAAGAAGGAAAAACTGTTCACTTACCAGACAGTCAGATTCTCACTGGCGGCGGATGGAAAGCTGAGGAAAACAAACGTCTCCCTGAAGAAACATTCCGGGAGAAAGTCGAGGAAATCCTAGGAATCCCCCCTGAGCGGTACCATGATGTGTATGCGATGTCTGAATGTAGCTCTGTGTTTCTCAGCTGTGAAGGACATTATAAACATATTCCTCCTGTCGTCGTCCCATTGGTTCTTGATGAGGATCTCAACCAGCTTGACTATGGACAAGTCGGGCGTTTTGCTTTTCTTGACCCGTTACCTGACAGTTACCCTGGTTTTATCATCACTGGTGATAAGGTAAAAATCCTTGAGCGTTGCCCGAAATGCCAACGAGAAGGCCCTGTTCTGGATGTCGAGGTGACACGGATGCCTGGTTTTGAAGGCAGGGGCTGTGCAGCGGTTATGGCTGAACTTATGAAACAGGATGGTGAGGAACATACTACGCTTCCCGTCGGATGAATGGATTAAAGTCTTCAAAGAAGAACTCAATAAGAACAAGACCTATCAGGAAGTCGCCAAAGATTGGGAAGGTGATTTCCTATTCGTAGTCACACCTGATGAGGACCTGAAAAAAGAAACCGTGTTTTACATCGATCTGTGGCATGGAAAATGCAGAGATGCGTATCTGGTAAAAGGAGAAAAACAGGCTAAGTTTGTGTTCAAAGGACCGTATTCGAACTGGAAGAAGGTCATCCGGAAGGAACTTGATCCAATCCGAGGGTTGATCCGCGGGATGTTCACCGTGGATGGTGATTCCCGGGTGATCCTGGATCAAGCCAAAGCAGCCCAGGAGCTGGTGAACATCGCAAGTACGATCCCGGTTGTATTCTAAAGGGTTGACTATGGGACAGACGATTGATTGTTTTTTCTGGGACCCTGCGATACGATTTGACCAAGAGTTACAGTTTGTCTCTGAGGACATCGGTCATGGAATTACGCTGCGGAAACCGGTGTTCACCGTTGAGGTGTTAAAGAAAATCATTGATAGGATCAAAACCGCGCGTCAGGAGTACCTCCGTACACATGATATTCCTGCAGTCCTTGACGTGATCGATAAGGTCAATACACTCTGGATGAATCCTTCATCTCAGGGAAGGAAGATTGCACGAGATGTCTTGCCGATCGTGACTGGTTTTTCTGTTGAGATGATTGAATCCTGGGGTTTTGATTATTTTTTTGACATCATTAAAAAAGATAACCTGCCGCTTGCTGGGAAGCTTCAGCCGAATAATTTCCAGGAGTTTTCACCGTGTGGTGACGGGCTGGTGAAAGCCTACGGTAAACCACATGTCACGCATTCGAATTACGAACCAGCGGTCATTGGCCATATCTGCGCAGGTAACATCCTTGGCCTTGCTGCTTTTGAGATGGTCATGGACAAGCTTGTCGATGCAGCAACCTGGGTGAAAGTCCCTACGGAAGAACCAGTCTTTGGTGCATTGTACGCGAAATCAATCGAGGAGGTAGACCCATTGCTTGCGTATAGCATCGCGGTCCTGCCCTTCAGCAGCGAGGATATCATGGTGCAGGACTACTTGTTCTCGCAATCTGACCTTGTCCGCGCGACTGGGGGTGAGCGGGCACGAAGAAATCTTACGGCTCTTGCTGAGAAACATCGTGTTCCTCTTGCTGGTCATTGGCATAAGTTCAGTTTCATCGTTATCGCCCGTGAATTCCTAGACAGACAGGCCTCTGAGATCGCAGAGTTAGCCTCGCTTGATGTGTGCGCATGGGATCAGCAGGGGTGTTTCTCGCCGCAGGAGATCTATGTAGAGACCGGAGGGACTGTGTCACCGAAAGAATTCGCAGGGTTGCTTGCAAAGGAAATGAAGAAAACAACCCGTGCGCTCCCCAAGGGGACGAATTCTGGGAAGATGCAGGTGCTGGATGGGTACTACCAGTATTTCACGAAGGAGATCATGGGGGAGCCAGTGAAGATCTTTCCTTCAAAGGAAAATCAGTGGTTGGTGATCTATGATGAGAGTAACCCGAACTGTGAGCCATCACCGCTGTTCCGTGTCATTCGTATCAAACCCATTACCGATATCATGGATATCCCGCAGAAGGTCCACCCGCTTCGTTCGTTCTTACAGACGGTTGGTGTGGCAATTCCCCAGGAGCGGTTGCTTGCGTTTGCCGATGCGATAGGACAGGCGGGTGCAACGAATTTACGCACGATCAGTGGGATGACGCTGCAGAAAGCCTGGGAACCATGGGACGGCCGATTCCCGTTACAGGAACTTTTTGAGCATGATGCGATCCATTGGGTCAGCATTGATACAAAAGACATGAATGCAGAGATAAAAAATGCTCTGCAGAGGAAACGGTCGATTGTCCCTGAGTAGTTCTCTCCATAAAAGACTCATAACAAATCATGATTTTTTATCAGATAAAAAGGAGAAAAACCAATTCTTCATATCTCAATAACTAAGGTAGCATCTCCTTGACAGGACAGCATAATCTTTATAGAGACAATCATGATAAATTGCAGACATAGGTAAGGATGGACTATGCAGGACTACGATCTTGATACGATCCGGGAACACATCATCGGAAACAATATTGTGTTTACCACACCATTCGGAGAGCGTCATCTGCTCTATGCAGATTACACAGCATCAGGTCGTGGTGTGACCTTCATCGAAGAACGCATTCAGACGATCCTCGCCTCGTACGGTAATACCCATACCCAAGATGATTACTCCGGCAAATACCTCACCACCCTTTTACATCAAGCTGAGCAACGAATCAAAGAAATCGTAAACGCAGGCGAACATGGGAAAATCATCATGACTGGTTCCGGAGCGACCGGTGCTCTAAAAAAACTCCAGGAGATAATAGGCGTCTACATCCCTCCAACAACGAAAGATTTCCTCTACCAGACCATTCAGACGTCGACTCATAACCCACATCAGATCATCACCCATATAAAACAAAACCGTCCGGTGGTCTTCATCGGACCATACGAACATCATACCAACGAACTGATGTGGCGAGAGGCACACGCCGATGTCATCGTCATCTGCCTTGATAAAAACGGAAAAATCGATCTGCAGGACCTCGAACACAAACTCTCAGATCCGCAATATACAAATCGCAGGAAATTCGCATCGTTTTCGGCAGGTTCAAACGTCACCGGCATACGAACACAAGTCTACGACATCGCACGCATCTGCCATCGACACGACACGTTCATATTCTTCGACTTCGCAGCAGTCGCACCGTACATAACGATAGACATGAATCATGACAAAGAATCCTCTTTCGATGCGATTTTTTTCTCTCCACATAAATTCCTTGGCGGACCAGGAACTTGCGGTGTTCTTGTCTTCAACGAAAAAATCTATAGAAAAGACCTCCCACCCACCACCGCGGGAGGCGGCACTGTTGTCTACGTCGGGTTCAAAAACCATGATTTCTCAGAAGACATCGAAACAAGAGAAAAAGCAGGAACTCCACCAATACTGCAGGCGATCAAGGCAGCCCTTGCCCTTGAGTTAAAAGAAAAAATCGGGGTGGAGACCATCGAGAAAGTCGAACGGTTATACACAGAATATTTTATTGAAGGACTCAAAAAAATCAAAAACATTGAACTCCTAGGAGACATTGCCCCAGAAGAACGTGTGTCAATCGTATCGTTTAACATTCGACATAACGACCGGATCTTACATCCACGGTTTGTCGCAACATTACTCAATGACCTCTTCGGCATCCAATCACGTGCTGGATGCAGCTGCGCAGGACCCTATGGTCATATTCTCCTCGGGATCGATCAAGTGACATCGGAGAAATACCGCAAGCTCATTGTCAAAGGGTGCGAAGGGATAAAACCAGGTTGGGTGCGCGTAAATATACATTACACCCTCAGCAGGGAAGATGTCGAATTCATCATTCAGGCAATCGAGTTTGTCGCTAGAGCAGGGCATCTCTTCCTTCAAAAATACCAATTCAATATGAAAACAGCAGAGTGGAACTACATTGGATTTACTCAATCAACCCCTCAGTTCTCCCTTGATGACATATTCGGTCAAAATACAATACCATCTCATCAGATACCCTCACTTCGAACTTCCTATTTCAGAGAAGCTGAAACAATCGCAGAAACACTCAAAAAACAACCATCACCATCGTACATAAAACACGGAAAGGCTCTTGAGAGTCTTAATTACTTTTATTGCTGCCATAAAACAGAAGAATAGAATTTTAAGAAAATAATCAAAGCATTATCTCTCGTTAGTGTTTATTGCACACGAACATACTGTTCTGGTTTGGCATCAAACGTTCTTTTGCAACCTGGTGCGCAAAAGTAATATGTTTTCCCCTTATAGATACTGGTGAACTTCGCTGTTTTCTCATCGACTATCATCTTACAAATCGGATCAATCGCCATGACGTTTCACCTCCTGTGCTGGTGGCACATACCCTTTCAATGTCAAGGAAAGTGTTACGACTGTAACCGAGCTGAGCGCCATAGCCAGACCAGCAAATTCCGGTCGAAACATAATCCCGAAGAAAGGAAACAAGACTCCTGCAGCAACCGGGATGAGCGCGGTGTTATACGCAAACGCCCAGAACAGGTTCTGCTTGATACGCGCCATCACCTTCCGACTCAACTGTACCGCAGCGACAGCGTCCAACAGGTCACTTTTCACCAAGACGATCTCCCCGCTCTCAATTGCGATATCGGTTCCACTTCCGATCGCGATACCGACATCAGCCTGGGCAAGCGCAGGGGCATCATTGATCCCATCACCAACAAATGCGACCACGTCACCAGCTGTTTGTAATTTCTTTACCTCCTGTGCTTTATCCTGAGGCAGAACCTCAGCACGCACCACATCAATGCCAATCTGCTGCGCGATCGTCTGTGCTGTCCGCGCGTTATCACCTGTGATCATCACTAATTGCAGCCCCATCTCCTTGAATTGTTTGATTGCCAAAGGTGTCGTCTCCTTTACCACATCAGCAAGAGCAATCAGACCAACAAGCCGGGAATCAAATGCAACGAACATCACTGACTTACCCTTCGTCTCCAACTCGTTCAGAAGCTTCGTGACCTCTGACGGCACATTAAGACCTTTTTCCTTGAAAAGCAACCGATTCCCAATCAATACCACCGTACCATCCACGGTCGCCTGTACTCCTTTACCGGCAAACGTGTCAAACCCACTGGCGTCGCTAAAAGAAAGACCCCGGTCTTTTGCTGTGTTTACTATCGCCTCAGCCAACGGATGTGAGGAATTCTTTTCAACACTCGCCGCCTTTTCCAATATCACGTTTTCTTCCACGTCAATACCAATGATATCGGTCACCTCAGGTTTTCCTTTCGTCAACGTCCCTGTTTTATCAAACATGATAGTCGATATCTTCTCAGAGACTTCCAAAGCCTCCCCATTCTTGATGAGAATCCCTAACTCAGCACCACGACCAATCCCCACCGTGACAGCAGTCGGCGTCGCAAGTCCAAGTGCACAGGGGCAAGCGACCACCAACACAGATATCAACGCAGTCAGACTAAAAAGAAGCGTACTCCCCAGCACAATATACCAGACAAGAAACGACCCAAGAGCAATGGTCAACACCACCGGGATGAAATAACTTACCGCAGTATCAGCAATACGCTGCACCGGCGGTCGGGAACCCTGCGCTTCTTCCACCAGTCTAATGATCTGCGCAAGCAAGGTGTCTTTGCCGATCTTCGTTGCTTTGATTTGCAGCACGCTATTTGTATTCATCGTTCCCCCAATCATATTACTCCCCTGGTTCTTCATCACGGCCAACGGCTCTCCGGTCACCATCGACTCGTCAACATAACTTTCTCCTTTGATAACGATGCCATCGACAGGGATCTTCCCACCAGGTTTGACCACCACCACATCATCGACCACTACATCCTCAATGGAGACTTCGACTTCGTGTCCCTCCCGGATAACAATCGCATTTTTCACCTGAAGACCTGCTAATTTCTTTATTGCATCAGATGTTCTGCCTTTTGCTTTCATCTCCAGATACCGCCCCAACATCAGAAAAGCAGCAAGCAACACCGCAGTCTCATAGAACAAAAACTCACGAGTCAACACTACTTCAAACGTTCCAAGGACGCTTGCGCCAAACGCAACCCCAATCCCCATGGAATACATCACATCCATCGTCAGTGACCTATTTCGAAGTGCATGATACCCCGCCAGAAAAATAGGAGAACTGATATAGATGAACGTAGGTGTTGAAAGCACAAGTGATACATACGAGACCAGTTCCATGGAAAGATACGGATGAACATACATCAGAATCATCAGGGGAATTCCGACCAGAAACCCGACATAAATCCTCAGTTTTTTAGCACGAAGATCTTTTTCCCGTACTTTGCTTGCAAGATCCTCTTCACCTTCTACACCAAGGTACTGATACCCTGCGGCTTCCATCGCTTTTTTCATATCAGGAAGGCTGACCATTCGCTGATTATAGATCACCGTTGCTTTTTCAGTCGCAAGATTCACCGACACATTCACCACACCATCAAGGTGCTGTAACGTCTCGGTGACGGTTTTTTCACACGTCGCACAGGTCATCCCTCCGATCCTCAGAATCACTTTTTCATTGATGGTACCATATCCAACGTCAGTGACCGCTTTTTCCAAATCACCAAACTTCACCTGCGTCGGATCATAGTCTACAGAAGCAAGCTCATTGCCGAGATTGACCTGGGCTTTGAACACACCAGGGAGACTTGCAAGGGATTTCTCAATGGTTGACGAACACATCGAACACGTCATACCAGTAATCTTCAATTCCGCTCTTTTCGTCTCCTTTGCCATATGTCTACTCCCTGAAGCGTTAGGTACGATACATGAATCAATATATAAAAAATCTCTGTACAGATTTTATAGGGGAAAAAAACTATTTGAACTGATGTGCGTACTCTACCGTCATGGAACATATCATCCGCATAAGAACCGCAACACCTGATGATTTCGAACGGATTGTCGAACTTGAAGGGCTCTGTTTTGCTAAAGAACATGCTTATTCAAGAAGACAGCTTCGCTATCTGCTCATCAAAGCTCATAGCACCGTCCTTGTCGAGACAACCGATGCGATCGTACGAGGATTTGTTATTATCCTTTATCGGAGGGGCAGCGGAGTTGCTGGCATTGAAACTATCAATGTTGATCCAGAATTCCGAAAGAAAGGTATCGGCCAACGGTTGCTTTCTGCTGCTGAAGAGCTGTTGAGAACAAAAGGAATCTGTAAAATCAGACTAGAGGTTGCTATCACCAATCAAGCGGCAATAGCACTCTATGAGCATGCAGGGTTTCAAAAAATCATGACTCTAAAAAAATATTACTACTTTGACCATGATGGATCCCGTGATGCCTATAGAATGGTTAAGGAACTACGGTAACCTTGCGTTTCTGACTTTTATGTATCGGTACCCATTCCCCATTCTGTAATGTGCAATAACCAGTTGTATACTCCTCAAGGATTCTCAATAAACCGTCCCTGAACTGCTGAGGATAAAAATCTGGGTTACAGGTCGATGCGTGTACATGGATTTTCTCAACATGGTCTACGCACTGCAACTTCGGCACAGACCCTTTCCGTTTGAGTAAAAAAAACGATTGCTCCTTCTCATCTTTATCGAGTTTCAGAGATGAAACTCCAACGTTTGTATAAAAATTTTCGATGTCTTTGCGTCGATACTTCATAAGACCTGGATCGAGATTATTAGCCAACAAATACAATAGAATCCCTAAACATTTCGAACACGTCCCGCATGGGTACACCGCACCGTTTTTAATATGACAGGAATGACAGGAGCGCTGCATCTTCGCAAGAGCTGGATATCGACGAACCAGGATGTTCTGGTCGACAAGACCGGAGATGTTCCGAAGTGCAGACCACTGATGGAGTCCAGGGATTCGTCTCTCATACCATTGATTCATCCGCACATCATAGTCCTGGTGCTGATCGTAAACCCCGAAGTAATGCTGGATCCCCTTGTATTGAGTCTCATAGCGCAGATCGTCAAACTCACTGCCTAAGAGTACATTGCCGATATGTTCCTCAACAAAAATGGGCAGTAAGCTGAACACATAGAATGGAAAAATGCATAACCGTATCGGGTAGGTGTCATGCCAGATCTTCCGATGATCAGGTCGTATGAACCGTAGATGATCAAGCATGAAGCCGTAGAATCGGTCGACGTTCGTCCACACCCGCTGCGTTTGCGGTTGAATTTTTTTATGATACTTATATGCAGTCAGCGCAGTTCGCCAATGACCCCCGCTCTCGTTCATATACAAAGGATACACGGTCGAACCGAGTTCTTTGAGTAACCCGTACGTCAGCAAACTGTCTTTTCCCCCGCTTGAAAGGACTCCTGATTTCATGGAATCCATGCTCTCATTGATCGGTACATCATTACTGAGTTGTGTTGGCTGTATGATTGCCTTAGGATTGCCATCAATTGGTTTAATTTTCTCTTGGTCCGGGAAAAACTCAGGGAGGATGTACGGGTTGGTCCCTTGTGCAATCTTGTTGACGAAGATATCGCGACTAAAAACGATATGAAGATCGTTCAGTAACGAAAAATCAGCCTTGCTTATTGGGAAACTCAATTGGATTTTTTTTGAGAAGAGACCATAGTTGAGCAATGGCATGCAGAAGGCAAGTCGCAGCAACGGTAGGTGACTCGACTGCAGCTCAGCCTCATACTTGTTCATGATTTCAAAACAATGCTCTGTCTCATCGGATTCAGTGACTATGATTTCTGACCGCGCTGTATTCTTCTCAATTATCGGATCTGAAAGGGAAATCGATGAAAGACAGAGAAGACTATTTTTTACCATGAGACATCGCCTCTAACACGTCGACGAGAACACCGACTCCTTCTGAAAGTGGTTCTGACACGGGGACCTTGAACATCTTTTGATAGATAGTTTTTGATCGAGTGATATCAGATCTGTTCATGTGTTCATGGTTTATGCCGACACCAATGAGTTTTTTTTCAGTGAGCATCTCAGCAATTTTTACCACGCGTTTTGGATCTGGCATGGGATAATCCGGGAAGCCGTCGAGGTGTGGTCGTTTTGGTGCGTCAACCAAGATGAACCCCTGTATTTGACCTGCTGCTAGAATCTCAAAACCTCCCGGGAAGAATGGATGCACCAGGCTTCCTTGTCCTTCGATAATCATGAACTCGGGATGGAGATCTTTCCATGAGTCAAGGATCGCGCCCTCTATTCCCCCGGACACGAAATCGTTGATCATCGCATCTAGGACGATGCCATGTGGCCAGCCTTGCAACCAGCCGGTTTGTCCAGTAAAGATCATGTCTGCGGTTCTTCCACGTTTCTGTAATTCTTCGACGAGTAAGACTGCAAGGGTTCGTTTTCCGATCGCTGAATCCGTGCCGATGAGAGCGATGCGAAATGATGGTACCTTTGTTATCTCACCGGTGTAGAATCGTTTGTGGTCACGGAAGATCTTCCGAACATCTGTGATTATGCATTGATGTTCTGCGGCTTGTTTCATGAATCGTGGATCGTCAGAGAGGAATTGATGGAGACCGGAAACAACGTTTAATCCCTTTGACAACGCCCAGTCCACTGCCTTGTCGTACCCCTCTGGTAGTACGCCACCTTCAGATACTGCACCGATGATGAATGTATCCGGATGTGTTGATGAAAACGCATCATCAAGGTTGTTCACTAACGGTATTCCTTTCTTTTTTCCATCTAAAAATTCTGCGGCATCGCCGATTGGGAGTGTCGTGTCGACGACGCAGACGATGTCGAATTTTTTGCTGAACCGAACAAGCCCATGAGCGGTCTTCCCATCTGCACAACCGTACAAGCGGTCTGCATAGACCAACGCGCGCATCTTTGCCATAAAGGAATCAATCCGTGGTAGAATCGTTACCGAAATTTTCTCCCAGTAAGAACAATCACATAATCGCTGTTCAGGACTCGATGTTCTTTGAATTTGATGAGTGCTTCAATCGGACTTGCTGATGCGGGAAGCACATTGAGCCCTTCCAAGTCTCGTAGCAAGGTATGGAATTTCATCATGCAGGAATCAGACGCATAATCAGCCCAGCCGTTAGTCTCATAAATCGCATGCAGCGCGTCATCACCGTCGTAGGAATGGTATGCGATGAGTGGTTCGTTGATGCTGCTTTCTTTGATTTCCGTTGGCTGGAGATCTTGGGTTTTTGAAGCACCGGTTTTGAAGCTTTTGATGATGGGGTTTCCCCCGGGTGTTGATGCACCGACAAGATACGGCATGTGATCAATGATGTTGTGTTCAAGCAGATTCTTGAATCCATGGTAGATCCCAACGAGTGTCGTTCCATTGCCGACTGGTGCGGCGACCGCGGTCGGTGTGCGACCGAGCTGCCGATAGATTTCGTATGCGATCGACATGTACCCGCGCCATCCCTCGTTGCCATTTCCAGGGTTCGCATCGTACACATGTTCCATGCGTGACATTCGTCTACTTTCTTCGACTGCGTCCTCGTATTTCCCATCAATGGTGAGAATCTCCGCGTTCATGCTTGCCAGTTCTTCTTTTCGTTTTGGTGCGACATAGTACTGCTCAGGAATCAGAATTTTTGCTTTTAGTCCGGCTAGTTTTGCGAAATACGCTAGTGACACACCATAGTTCCCGCAGGTCCCTACCGTGATGGTATCGTACCCTTCCATCAATGCTTTCTTCACGTGATACTGAGAGATTCTATCTTTCTGTGTCCCAGTTGGGTTGCCACCCTCGAATTTTAAGAAGATGTTTCCAAAACCAAGCACACGCTCAAGATTTCTGGCATGAGAAAAAAGAGTATCTCCAACGCCATTAAGAGGCGGGGGCTCATCTTCAGTTTGAAGGCCCGTCACATCCATGTGGTTATCCCTTTCATTATAAAAGACTCACTACGTACCCCATATAAAAAAACATGTATTAAAATTTATTGTAACTAACGATGATTCATCGTGAAATTTTTTTCAAAAAAAATATGGTCGATTGTGGTGGAACAAAAAAAATGATGGCACATTTTTATACGTGTTTCGAATTTTTTTAGTACGTTAAAACTCTGAAACGAAAAAAATTTTCACGGTCGATGCAACAAGATGTGAAGAAAAGACTTTATAAACAATAATCTTATTGCAATCTCATACTCATCACTGACACAGTGAAAGGGATGGCAGACTATGTCACTGTATTGCTCTGTTTGCGGAGATGAACTCGAACCAGAAGAAGAAATGGAAGGAATCTGCGAAAGTTGTAAACTAGCTGCAAGCGGACAGGTGAGCACTGACGAAATTGAACCTTAGATCCTGTAACGGAGATAAATAATAAAAATAGAATGAAGAACAATATTGAAAACAAGATGGAAAAGAATATGGAGGAACCCAGATGGCTATTGGCTTTGTTTTAATAAATGTCGCCCCGGCACATGAACATGAAGTCTATAACAAACTCTCAAAAATACCACAGATTGTCGAGCTTCACCCCTTGTTTGGGGAGTACGATCTGATCGCAAAAATCGATGCAGCTGATTTCGAAGAACTCGGCACCATCATCGTCAATAAAATACGAGCGATCACCGGCGTGCTTGATACAAAGACGTTAACTGGTCTAACGTTCTAAAAAAAATCATCAGTCGACAGCACAAAAGACAGTGACAGTTATTCGTTTTCTGTACAACATCTTTTTAGAAATAAACCACACACGCGCTCATTTTTTTTTTTTGTCTATTGAAAAGGTGCTGAGAGAACAAGCGTCCCTTATATATTATATAATATGTAGATTGTAGCACAGGAAGAACAAGACTTCATCATCCAATCATCCATAGAAACATTCTTAATCAAAAAAGAGGTTTTAATTCTCTGATGAAACGACAGATTCGGATCCTTGGGATAGACGATGCGCCGTTTACGTTTCATGAAAAATATGCATCTGTCATCGGTGTGGTGATGCGTGGTGGTGAATATCTCGAATGCGTTTTACGAAACCAAGTCACCGTCGATGGAACAGATGCGACAATAATCTGTAAGCAAATGATCCAAAACTCAAGACATCGACGACAACTCAAAGCGGTGATGATAGATGGCGCCTGCCTTGGTGGTTTCAACGTTGTTGATATCGACGAACTTTCTGAATCAACACATCTTCCTGTGATCACAGTCACAAGAGACAAACCAGACCAGGAAAAAATAAAACACGCGTTAGAAAAAAATTTCAAGGACTGGAAAGAACGATGGACCCTCCTCCGGAAAGGATTATTGCATAAGGTTCCCACGCAACATAACCCGATGTATATCAAATGCACCGGGGTATCTTTAGAGGAGGCAAAAGAAATAATAAATATCTCTACCATACGTGGTGTCATACCTGAACCAATCCGAGTAGCACATCTGATAGCTTCCGGTATCACCAGAGGTGAATCCTATGGCAAAGCATAAGGCAGTTGTGAAAAAAGAGAAATGTTTGGCATGTGGCGGCTGCATCTCTGTCTGCCCACAAGATGCGATCCTCATGATTTCCAGTAAAGCAGTCGTGGACAATGAACTTTGTAACAGTTGTTCCATTTGTGTAAAAACCTGCCCGATTGGGGCGATTACCTGGGGAGGAACCTAAGATGCACTATGATGCGGTCGTCGTCGGAAGCGGACCAGCTGGGAGTGTGACTGCACGGTTCGCCGCTGAAGCAGGAGCAAAGGTCCTCATCATTGAGCGTCGTGCTGAGGTCGGTGTTCCCGTTCTTTGCGGCGAGGGTGTCAGTCAGAAGGTTGACAATTTCAAGGTCCTTGAGGGAAAACGCTGGATTGCCACAAAAATGAAGGGGGCACGAATCTTTTCCCCGAATGGGACTTTTGTAACGTTAGCTGCGGAGTACGCGGGAGATGAAACCGGGTATGTTGTCTATCGAGATATCTTCGATCAGGAATTAGCACGAGGTGCGGTGAAAAAAGGCGCGGAACTCATGCTGAACACACGGGCAGTGAATCTGCTGAAAAAAAATGGAAAAATTACCGGTATTACGGCACAGCAGTTCGACGAGACTTTCGACATCGAAGCAGATGTCATCGTTGGTGCTGATGGAGTCGAGTCAAGAGTTGGGAGATGGGCAGGAATCAAAACCACTCTGAAACCATATGACCTGGAAACCTGCGTCCAATACACCTTGACGAATATCGATTGGGACAGCCCGTATTGTGATTTCTTCTTAGGGAAACATGTCGCTCCTGGTGGTTATGTCTGGATTTTCCCAAAAGGCAAAGACGTGGCAAATGTCGGCATCGGTGTTCTTGCCAGCCTCAGTGAAGCAGGAAAAGCAAAACAATATCTTGACAAATTCATCGCTGCTCAACCAGCGTTAAAAAAAGGTCAGCCGATTCGAATCATCACTGGAGCAGACCCGGTCGCTGAGCCGATTCAATCCGTTACGGACAGCGTCCTTTTAGTCGGTGATGCCGCGCGTCAGGTTGACCCTATCACGGGTGGTGGTCTGATGCATGCGATCGAGGCAGGGAGGTATGCTGGGGAAACCATTGGAAAGGCAGTGGAGAAACAGCAGTTCGACACAGAGGTGCTCTCTGAGTATGAGACCCGTTGGAAGAATGCGTTTGGGAAAAAACTTCATCGGAACTATGTGGCAAAGGAAATCATGCTTGACATGTCGGATAAAACATTGGATATGCTTGCTGACTCTTTAAAGGATTATAAATTTGAGGAGTTCAGCACCCTTAGTATTATCAAGGCGTTGGTGACGAAGCATCCATCGTTGCTGGTGAAGCTGACACCATTGATGAAACTGGCGAGGGCGTAAACGTGACCATGACTTGGGGGTTGGTGTGCAATCCGGGCGTGAAACGAAGCGTGACATTAGCAAAGGATGTTGTTGAGTTTTTACAGCAGCATGGTAATGTACTGGTCGAGGAAGCGATCGCATCGGAGATACAACATAAAGGATCATCGTTCAAAGAGATCAACAAGAGTGCGGATATCGTGGTGACTATCGGTGGTGATGGGACGATTCTTATGGCGATGAGTGAGATTGAAAAACCAGTGTTTGCGATCAATTCTGGAGGAATCGGGTTCCTTTCCGAGGTTGAATCTAAGTACGCGTTTGAAGGGTTAAAACAAGTCATCGCCGGGAAATATAATGTTGAGGAACGAGCGAAATTAAAAATCACCTTGGACGGGGCACGTTTGCCTGATGCAACCAATGAGGTGACGATTCAGACGGCACGAATAGCAAAGATACTCTACCTCAAATTATTTGTTGATGATGAGCTGATTGAATCAATGGGTGCAGATGGTGTCATAATTGCGACTCCGACTGGTTCAACAAGTTATTCGTTAAGCGTCGGTGGTCCTATCATGGATCCAACGGTGAATGCGATGATCATCGCTCCTCTTGCCGCATTTAAACTCTCTGCGCGACCATGGATTATCCCTCTTGACAAAACAGTAGGAGTCCATTTGCTTCCAAAAAGCAAGGAGACGAACCTGGTGATTGATGGGCGGTTCCAAACATCGGTCACCCAGGAAAGCGTCATCAATGTGACTGGATCGGAGAAGAAGGCGCGTTTCATCCGGTTTGGGGAAAGCTTTTATCAGATGGTGCGTTTAAAACTCATGAGATAAGCTATGGGACTTTTCCGACGAAAAACAGAACAACCTCTACCTCATCCTTGGAAAATAACAAGAAAGTGCCTGGAGTTGATTTTTGAGAGCTCAAAGTCGAATTATCCGCAGGAGTTCGGCGCGCTTCTTCGGGTCGACCGGGTTGATAAAAACACGATTATCGAGGTGGTGCTTCTCCCAGGTACAATCTCTGGTGATTCTCATGCGATTTTTCATCTGCATATGCTTCCTATTGACTATAGTATCGTTGGGACGGTGCATTCCCATCCGTCCTCGATAGCTCGTCCCTCCGATGCTGATTTGGATTTGTTTAGCCATTTTGGTAAAATCCATATCATTGTCGGGGTGAACGTTTATGGGGATGTATCATGGCAGGCGTACGATTATGCAGGTCGTGGGGTCGTCATTGAGATTATTTAAAAAAGATTTTTATATCCTCGGATGACTACCATTCCTGAGCGAGATGGCAAACTTCCCTTTGAACATTGATGTGTTAGTGGTAGCAGCCCTCGCGCCAATTCTTGGTGTTGTAGCGTTCTGGTTTCTCCAGTTGTTTTGTATTGAAATCCAGAAACGGATGCTGTCCAGATTACGGCATCGTCATGAGGTGTTCTGTCGATTCACCAATTACATCGGGATCTTGTTTCAGGCGATTAGTCAGGCGCTTGGGTATACGGTCACGAGAAGTGGGATTGCTTCTTTTCAGGTGAGCGTGACCTATGAGAAGGTGGAGCCTAAGAAAGAAAAAGAAGGGGTGTTTGAATGGATCTCCCGCTCATTTCTCCTCTTTGGTCCTTTTTTTATCCCCGCAGGTCTTGTCTTACTGGTCAGTTATTTTGTCATCGGGAGAGGATTTGTATTCCCCGCCCCGGGTTATTTCACGTTTATCGAATCATTGACGGGGTTTTGGTCAAGTCTGTTTACATTCGGAAAAGAATACCTTAGTTTCTTGCTCAACATAGATTTGCTCAATCCGCTCCATGTTGGATTTGTTTTTGTGTTGTTGTTTTTTGGGTTGGGGATTCGACCGAGTTATATTGGTCAGGAGCGGAAGGAGAAAATCGACATTCTTTATGATTTGATTCACATTAAAGATCATCTGGTGGAAAAACCGTTGTATATCCTTGTAATCGTTCTTTGCCTGTACTTGTTCTATGTTTTGTCGTTGTTTCTCAATCCGGTGGTGTATATCGGGTTGTTTACCATTTTTGGTTGGATGTCGCTAACTGCGATCATCGCTATACTCCTTACATTTCCGGTGCTTCTGTTGATAAGGGCGACTGATGAAATCCGGCCACATTGGAAAATAATTCCTTTCCTAACCGTGGTAGTCTCCTATGCTCTCATTCGTGTGTTTTTCATCTATTTTCCTACGAAACAAGTCGAACGTGTTTCTCTTCTGGTGATGCTGTTATCGACGGTTCTCATCACCATCTTCTTGATAAAATATAAGAGGACCAATAGATTTAAAACCGCGACAAAGATGAAGCATATGAGGGTTGCGGATGGTAAAAAAAGAACTTCTAAAAAATGAGCAGGTCGAACGGATTCTTTCACCTCATCCATTATCGTTTATGAAGTTACAGACCTTGTGTATTTTTGTCATCGTATGGGGAATTGTCGTATGGTGGCTGACAGAATTCTCAGAGTATGCAAGCATGTTTTCTGGGAACAGCTGGTATCCTTTGATCCTATGGGGTCTTGTGCTACTGCTCATTGGTGTGATCGCCTCGCTTCTTGCGATACAATGGACGATTTTCTTCCTGTATCTTGGTGTCTTTGCTAGTGCGTTAGGGTTGATCTTCTGGCAGCATTGGGAAAACGACATTACTCTCTTCATTTTCATCTATTCGATTGCGGTCTCCATTGTTGGTTTTTTAATCGTGGAGTTATATCGTCGATCACATAAATATATTATTACGAACCTGCGTATTATTTTCAAAGGCGGTATCTTTACGAAACGGGAGCGGACGATCCGGTATGATAAGATTGCTGATATTGATGCGAAACAAGGAGTCCTTGGTCAGATTTTTGCGTTTGGGACGATCATTCCAGTGAGCCAATCAGGGTTTGGGTTAGGGAGTGATAAAACCATGGCTGCTGGTGGTGTGGAAGTTGGGACAAAGAAAGCCCGGTTCTTTGGCTTTGCTGGTGGTGGGAAAGAAGTTCAGACACCGATTGCACGAAGTTATTACGAATTGCATGGTGTGTACCCGTATAAGGATGTGAAACAGCTTGTTGAGGATTTAGTACAATCCCATGTCCCCACACAATATCAAAAGGAACAAATAGAGTTTCAGAAGCAACAGGTCGATATCCAGACACAGATGCGGGATCTCCTTCATAGACAGGTAAGCGATAAACCAAAGAAAAAAGCGGTACGACAACAAATCGAAGAAGAAGAGGAAGAAGAACCTGAGGAAGAGGTAGTAGAAGAAGAAAAGGTAACTAGAAAAAAAACGACTGTACCTGAAGAAGCGTTTCAACCGGAGCAAGTGGATGTCCAGCAGCAGATGAAGGAGCTGTTGAAAAAACAAAAGACCGCTCGAGTGACCCAACCTCCTGAAGAAGAAGTCGAAGAAGAGGATATTGAGGAAGAGGACGAAGATAAAGAGGAGAAAAACAAAGGAACGTAACCTGGGGATATCTTTATTAAATAAATTTTATTTATGGATAACAAATGGTACCGAAAAGAGTTTTTTTCACGAAAGGCGTCGGGAGACATAAACACGAGCTGCAATCCTTTGAGCTTGCGTTGCGTGATGCAGATATCGAACAGTGCAACCTTGTGTATGTCTCAAGCATCATCCCACCGCATTGTACGATCATCTCAAAAGAAAAAGGTATAAAAGAGCTTAATGCTGGTGAAATCACTTATGTTGTGATGTCGAGGAATTCGACGAATGAGCCGAACCGGTTGATTGGCGCAGCGGTTGGTATCGCAGTCTCTAAGGATCGATCTCACTATGGGTATATCTCCGAGCATCATGCGTTTGGGATCACCGGGAAGAAACTTGAGGACTACACAGAGGATCTTGCAGCAACGATGCTAGCGACCACTCTTGGTTTAGAGTTCGACCCTGACAAGGCATGGGATAAAAGGAAACAGGAGTATAAGATGAGTGGGCAGATCGTTCGCACCCAGAGCGTCGCTCAGACTGCTGAAGGTGATAAGAACGGGTTGTGGACCACGGTGCTCGCTGCTGCGGTGTTTATGGAAAACGACGGATGATATCGTACACCTTCATGTTTTTTTTGTTCTGCTGGAATAGTAAGGTTGTTCGATTTGTTACTCTACCTCAGATATGATCAGGGCATACCATGCAAGGCCGCCGAGCTTCTTCACACCGAGGTCAAAATATTCTACTATCCACCAGGACGCTTTCTCAGGGAATGGTGACGTGAAGTTCACAGTATAGATATCGTAAGAGACAATGTTTGCGTCGTTATGGTCTGCAGGAGTCGGTGAGGGGTTCGCGAGATTCTGGAAGGGATCGGACAATGCAATGGAACCGTTCAGGTGAATTCCAGCGATTGCAACATAATGACCAAGAAACGTTTGAAAGAATATCGCGTTTGAGTTGTAGAGGAGAAGATTCAGGATAATCCCACTATTGTTCTGAAGTCTTTCAACGATGAGTGAAAAATCCGGGTTCCATATTGATTCTACGGTATACTGATCGTTTAGGCCAGCATCTTGGATCCATTGTTTTGCCCCGTTCTCGAGATTTTTCGCATTGGTTCCTGCATATCCACGGATAAAGGGATATCGGCAGAAATTCGTGTTGCAATACCAGGCGAGTTTCTCAACAAGTTCTTTGGCGCCTCTTCCGTGTCTCCAACGCGTCTCTAGATCGTTGACGTTGTTGAAATTATGATCATCTGACTGTGGTCCTGGTGTTGGTGATCCGGGAGCATTATAGTTGCTCACAAGAGGATAGGTATCGTTGCCATCGCCAGGGTATCCGAGAGGGTCTTCGTGCTTTGAATCAAACCACCAGAAAATCTCCGCTAAACTTGTTGGAGCGCAAAAGGACCACAGCCCTCCGATGAGAAGCCATTTTCCTTGCCTTGCTTTCCAGTTATCTTGTTTTTGATCAAAATCAGGCAGACCTTGCGGCGCGTAATTCGGATAAGCCGGAAGAAAGTACCATCCATCTCCACTAGCTGTCTCAGATGATTTCTTATTCGAATCAGAGCTCATTACAGAAACAGAAAAAGTAGAAAGAAACAATATGAAAAAAACTGAAGCTGTACAAATGCTCTTTTTATTCATTTTCTCCCTATGGATTCATTATATGTCTTGTACTATTTATACTATGTCTCTCTACTTATTATTATCAACGATATCGAATCACTGATTCTTTCACACCATCTTCTAAAAAGAATTTATATGTAAGTTCGTAATAACCCTCATTCATGAAAGGAGAGCTGTCTATGACGCAGGATTTTGTAAAGTTGTTTGAAGATCTCACCATCAATGATGTTCCTTCGGTTGGTGGGAAAAATGCCTCCCTTGGAGAAATGATTCAGAACCTCGGAAAGAAAGGAGTCCGAGTACCCTCAGGGTTTGCAATTACCGCATATGCTTATAAATATATGATTGAGAAAGCAGGCATAGATGTGAAAATAAAAGAGATTCTTAAGGACCTCGACACTCATGATGTGACGGATCTTGCCGTGCGAGGTCAAAAGATACGGAATCTCATTAAAAGCACACCTATTCCGCCTGAGCTTGAAGAGGACATCCGACGTAATTATCGGGAAATGGAGTTCCGCTACGGAGAAGATGTTGACGTCGCGGTGCGGAGCAGTGCCACTGCAGAAGATCTTCCTGATGCGAGTTTCGCAGGCCAGCAAGAGACCTATCTGAACGTCCGAGGGGAAGACGACCTGATTGAGAAAGTTCGGGATTGTTTTGCTTCATTATTTACGAATCGTGCAATTTCTTATCGTGTGGATAAGGGATTTGATCATTTATCAGTGTATCTGTCTGTCGGTGTCCAGAAAATGGTGCGCTCTGACCTTGCCTGTTCCGGAGTTATGTTCTCCATTGATACGGAAAGCGGGTTTACCAATGCAGTGTATATAACAGGTGCCTATGGTCTTGGTGAAAACGTTGTGCAAGGAACTGTCAACCCTGATCAATTCTACGTTTTCAAACCAACGCTGATGAAAGGATTCAAACCAATTCTTGAAAAGAAATTGGGGTCAAAAGAAAAACGTCTTATTTATGGTACAACAGGGACAAAGCAAACAAAGGTAAGCACGGAAGATAAGACGAAATTCGTGATAAATGATGATGAGCTTCTGACACTTGCACGCTGGGCTTGCATCATCGAGGATCATTACAAGAAACCAATGGACATCGAATGGGCGAAGGACGGACAGACCAAAGAGCTGTTCATTGTCCAAGCACGTCCGGAGACGGTGCATTCGCAAAAAGACATGGCGACCATGAAGACCTACGTGCTTGATCAAAAAGGAAAACTCCTTGCTGAAGGAGAAGCAGTCGGAAGTAAAATCGGACAAGGTGAAGTCAACGTCATCGAAGAGGCAAAAGACATCAGTCAGTTCAAAAAAGGTCAAGTCCTGGTCACAGACATGACAGACCCGGACTGGGAGCCGATTATGAAAATCGCTGGTGCTATCGTCACCAACCGCGGTGGACGTACCTGTCATGCTGCAATTATCTCAAGAGAGCTAGGGATTCCCTGTGTGATCGGTACAGGAAACGGCACCTCAGCCATTAAGAAAGGCGCTCATATCACGATAGATTGTTCTGAAGGAGTCGGGAGAATCTATGATGGGTTGTTGAAATTCCATGTCGATGAAGTAAAACTAAATCAGCTTCCACCGACCAAGACACAGATCATGATGAACGTCGGAGTACCAGAACAAGCGTTCCAACAAGGGCAAATACCGAACAATGGTGTTGGTCTTGCACGAGAGGAATTCATCATTAACTCACATATCGGGATTCATCCTTTAGCATTGATTCATTATGACGAGCTAAAAAAGAAAGCTTCAAAGGACAAAAAGATTGCTGAGGTTATCAAGAAAATCGATGAACGCAGCGTCGGCTATGAAAACAAAGTGGAGTTCTTCATCGACACGTTAGCACGAGGGATTGCGAAGATAGCAGCAGGATTCCACCCGTATGATGTGATCGTGCGGATGTCTGATTTTAAGACAAACGAGTATGCGAACCTCATCGGCGGGTATCTGTACGAGCCTGAGGAGCATAACCCGATGATCGGCTGGCGAGGAGCCTCGCGGTACTACGATGAGAACTACAAACCTGCCTTTGGTCTTGAGTGTATCGCACTGAAGAAAGCACGCAATGAAATGGGGCTGACCAACATCAAACCCATGATCCCGTTCTGCCGGACCCCTGAAGAAGGACGGAAGGTCATTAAGGTCATGAACGAATATGGTCTGAAACAAGGAGAAAACGGGCTGGAAATCTACGTCATGTGTGAAATCCCGTCCAACGTCATTGTCGCAGACCAATTCTCAGACATATTCGATGGCTTTAGCATCGGGTCGAACGATCTGACACAGCTCACTCTTGGTTTGGACCGGGACTCAGACCTTGTGGCACATATCTTCGATGAACGGAACGATGCAGTCAAACGACTCGTTTCACAAGTCATCACCGTTGCGCACAACCATCATCCACGCAGAAAAGTCGGTATTTGCGGACAAGCACCCTCTGATTTCCCTGAGTTTGCCGAGTTCCTTGTGGAATGCGGCATTGACAGTATCTCCCTGAACCCGGACACAGTCATTAAGACACGATTGAAAATCGCTGAGACAGAGCGACGGCTCGGGAGATAATTCTCTTCCTTTTTTTTCTTTTAATAAAAGCAATGATCTGAAAAGTGATATGGAATATACCTGGTTGTCTCACCTATGAATATTGTTCCTCTTGTCTGTATCGAAAATTCAAAATTGCTTGATGGGAAAGAAGGAAATATTCTTTTACTCGAAGATGTGTTGAAACGAGTTGAAAAAGATTCATTGTTGTACGTGCTGGATCTGGATGGCATCGAGCGTAATAACCCGAATCTAGATCTGTATCAGATGCTAGCTGAACACTGCATCCTTTGGATCGATAATGGACCGCGACGGATTGATGATGTGATGGATACAATCATGGCGGGTGCAACGAACTTAACCTTGCGGGAAGACCACTGGCCGTCTCTTGACATGCCTGGTGTGCAGGATCTGACTGATGATGAAATCTATCTTGATATGAGTAAAAAACACCAAGAGCAGAAGTCCCTTGAGCATTTCTATCCAGGGGATATCGGAATTATTCTCTTCAATGAAGAAACACTGTACGGTAGTTTTTCAAAAGAGAGCACGTTACATAAAAAGATATATGTTTACGCGAGCTCACTGGAAAAAAATCAGCTCTGGACTGAACAAGGTATTACTGGCATCATTATCGATCTGAATAAAAAACAAGGAATGGTATAATGGACTCTGAGGCTAAAATCATTCTCGCGTTTCTTTTTAACCGGAGTGGAAAAACCGGGTTGGCAGAAGCAGAACTGTATTTGCCACTCGCCATGGAATTAGGCTGGTTCTCTACAAAGGAAGCACAACAGTTCGTCAAATATGCTATGAAAAAAGAACTGGTAGTGAAAAAAGATGGGATGTTAACTCCAAGTTTCCCGCTTGATGGAATCAAGATCCCTGTCGGTTTTACTCCTTCGAAAAAAGCGTTTAGTGAAACAGCAGAACAACAAGAAGAAGAAGACATCACTGAAGGGATTGTCTCACAGATTTATACACAAACCAATCAAGATAAAACAGAGCTATTGAATGAAATTAAGACAGAGGAAGCGGAAAAGAATCTGCTTCCTGAAGTCGCTGCGTTGTATGTCGCAAGAAAACACGGCGTGGATGTTTCCGATTGGTATACTCTCGTGGAGAGGTCTATTGTTACAGAAAATAAAGTATGATCGGGATCAATAAAATCCCCATGCAATGGCTTCGTCGTACACCCCAGCAGATTGGTAAGAATCCGATGCTGGTTGCTGTCAGTAATACGATTAAACCAAGGATTCCTGTGAAGAGAACAACAAAGATACAAATGAATATGAGAGTGAAAACAACTAGTTTTTGATACGGGATGGCATGGAATTTTTTTGCAAAAAGTTTTCCTAGGTACAGTGTCAGAAAATACGAAAGAGCCCCACTTAAAATAAGGAACATTAAGAGATATATCAACCCCATCGGCATGACAAAAGAGTCCCAGGGTTCTATCGCAATCAAATCCCTGACTGCGAGTGTGACACCACTGCGTGCCCGCACAATAATAAACAACATCATAGTGACTGAGAATGTCGCAGCGGTGTTCACCGCGGAAAGGGTAACGATGGTTTGCTCATGACTTGATTTTTGTCGTGCGTTCATCGCAAGCACAGTCCCGGTTGCTGTAGTCAAGCCAGGGACAAGTGAGACGAATATCCCAGCAATACTACCGGTGAATATGGAAACAAGAGATGATTTTTTCTCGATTCGGTTCTGGATAAGAGGTTCGATTTTCTGTTCCGGTAAGACTGGTTTGGTAAATAAAGAGTTAAGAAGGGTTGGTACTCCGAATAATCCTGCAAGTGCGGGAAACAGCACAGGGGCAGGTAACCCAATTGGTGAGGTAAGATGGAACTCAAATATAAGGATGCCGAAAATTCCGGAAAGAACAAAGACAAATGAAGCAAACAACATCCCAAGAATAGAGGGAAGTTTTCCTGAATTGCCAAGGTCGGTGATTCGCGCTTTTTCTGTTGCGAGCATGAGGATGACAATTGCGAGCAGCACCCAGACCATGCTTTCTTGTATGATTGTGTACAACGCGAGTGGTGGACCAATGATAAACCAAAGAGGATAAAGAAATGCAAGGCAGACAAGAATCGCACCGTAGCTTCCCAGAGCAGCAAGTGCCACTGCCTTGTATCCTTCGCCTTTGAGCAGAAGGCTATGCGCAGGTAGAACAGAAAGTGCGGTTTCTTCCTGGGGTGCTCCGATAAACGTGGTGGGAATCGTGTCATGAAACGAATGAGAAATGGACACAGAAATCATGAATCCTGCTATTAATGTTAGGATGAATTGTTCTGAGATGCCATAGGAAAACAGTGGACTGCAGACAGCAACGATTGTGCTAGATGTAGAAAGCATGATCAATGCGACATTATTCACATGGAGACCCGGTAATAATCCAGTGATGATGCCAAGGAGCACACCAAGAACACAAAAAACGACGATTAGGAGAAGATCAAGCATTCGTCATCCCACGCTTTTCCAGATCCCATGTGTCGATTCTGTTGCTTTGAGGAAAAAACGACATGTTGTTGCATCGTATACAAATCGTGCTCCGACTGCCACGGTATCATCATTTGAGAATTGGTGAGGGAGGGACGATTGATACGTTACTTCAATGGAATATTTCCCATCTGTGCTTATGAGAATAAATGAAGACTCATGTGTTTGTGTGGCAATTCCTGTGACGTTTACCGTGGTATCAAGATAGGTTTCTGGGTGAAGAGCAAGTTGCCAGAGTGGAAAAGACAACTGGTGCCATTTTTGAAGAATGACGAGGAATTGTGGATCGTTGACGACGACCTCCCATTGGTTTTTATATTGCTGTACTTCGCCGGTCGCCTGTATCATATCCCCATATTCAATATGTATTTCTCCTTCGATATAGAGGATTACTGAATTTGTACTGTTCTGCAGGTCTCTGAGAGTGATAAGTTGACTGCCGTACGTGGTTGTTCGATAGTCAGTGACAACACCTTGAACAATTACTTGTTGTCCAGTATAGGTCTGTAGTGATGAGAAGGGGATAAGTACAGGATGTGAGACAAGTGATAAAAAATACAGAGCAATCAGCGATGCGACTGCAATAAGTATAATAAGATATTTGAATTTCATGTTCTTCCCCCAGACTTTAATTATAAAAGAGAAAATATAGATTCTCTTTATTTAATTTTCCATTTTATCTTTCTCTCTTAGCGAAGGGGGAGAAAACTTTATAATGCGTGTTATTCTTCCTGCCACAATAATTACGACTGGTGGGAGTTATGGTACGAGAAATCGTTCTAAAAGTATCAGAGGCTTTCCAACAAGATGTTGGGTATGGGAGAGCACGTATCGATCATCAGACACGGATGGATCTTGATCTTTCCATAGGTGATGTCATTGAGCTTGAAGGGACGAAGGTGACAGCAACATCTGTGTGGCGGGCGCATCCTTCTGATGAGGGGAAACGTCTTGTCCGTGTCGACAATTTGACTAGGAAAAACGCAGGGACGGGGCTTGGTGACCGGGTGAAAATCAGACGTGCTGAAGTAAAAGAAGCGCGTGATGTCGCTCTTGCTCCGTTGATGCCTGAGGGGCAGCGTATTGAGTTTGGTATGGGTATTGATGTCATTATTAAGAAAAATATGCTTCGTCGGCCGATAACAAAAGGAGATGAAATTATTATCCCGGGGATAGCCTTTTTTGGTAATGCGCTGCCGTTTGTTATTGTTGATACGAATCCTCATGGGATTGTGATGATCACTGAGCGTACTATTTTGCATGTGAAAGAAGAGGCAGCGAAAATGATCGAAGAGGAAGGCCCACGTGTCAGTTACGAAGACATCGGTGGTCTTCATCTTGAGATTCAAAAAGTACGAGAGATGATCGAGCTTCCGTTGAAACATCCGGAGTTGTTTGATCGGTTAGGGATTGATCCTCCAAAGGGGGTTCTTCTGCATGGTCCACCAGGGACAGGGAAAACGTTGATTGCTAAAGCGGTTGCAAATGAGTCAGGGGCGAATTTCTATACGATTAATGGCCCGGAGATTATGTCGAAATTCTATGGTCAAAGCGAAGAGAATCTCAGGAAAGTCTTCGAGGAAGCTCAGAAGAACGCACCTTCGATTGTGTTCCTTGATGAGATTGATGCCATCGCGCCAAAGCGTAGCGAAGTGCATGGTGAGGTGGAGCGTCGTGTTGTTTCTCAGCTTCTGACGTTGATGGATGGTCTGAAGGGCCGGGGTAAAGTCATTGTGATTGGTGCAACGAATATTCCTGATGTGATTGATCCTGCGTTGCGACGACCAGGTCGGTTTGATCGTGAGATTCGTATCGATGTCCCAGATAGAAATGGACGGAAAGAGATCCTGTTGATCCATACTCGGGGTATGCCGATTAACCCCGGTCTTGGTGAGATGTATTCTGGGGAGAGGGTCAGTGAAGAGAAAATCTTAAATGCCGTCAAACAGGGGATTAAGAAGATCCATATCTCTGACCTGCTGCGGAGCATGTTGCGTTCGAAGGACCGCAATAAACGTGTGGAAGTGGTCGGAAAGTATCTTGATGTGGTTTTTACGTCTTTCAAAGATCAACTTCCACCTTTGTTCTATGAGAAAGTCATTCGATTGATTGCTGATGAGATTACGAATTTATTACCAAATGATTTGGATGATTCAGAGGCGAATGTCAGTGCGGAACAGCAGATTAGCGAACGATTGATGACGATTCGGGAGAACCCTGATGAGTTTATTAAGCGGATTTCGAAGGAGTCTCTTCTCGATGAGATTGCTGATATCACCTATGGTTTTGTTGGGGCAGACCTTGCTGCGTTAGCTCGAGAGGCTGCGATGAATGCGTTACGGCGGTATCTCCCCGAAATCGATTTGGAAAAACCGATTCCGATTGAGCTTCTGGAGAAGATGGAGGTGACGTTGGATGATTTTAAGAACGCGCACCGTGGTATTGAGCCGTCTGCGTTACGTGAGTTTTTCGTGGAGATCCCGAAAATCTCGTGGGGGGATATCGGTGGTTTGGAGGATGTCAAGCAAAGTCTGAAGGAAGCAGTGGAATGGCCGCTCACCCAGCCGGAGGTATTTAAGCGGATGGGTATTCATGCGCCTCGTGGGATTTTACTGTATGGGCCTCCGGGAACGGGAAAGACGCTGCTGGCAAAGGCAGTCGCTCATGAGTCGAAGGCAAATTTCATCTCTATTAAAGGGCCAGAGGTGCTCAGTAAATGGGTCGGTGAAAGTGAAAAAGCGGTCCGTGAGCTGTTCAAGAAGGCGCGTCAGGTTGCACCTACGATTGTGTTCCTTGATGAGATTGATTCTATTGCACCACGTCGAGGGACGTTTGAAGGGTCGCATGTGACTGAGAGTGTCGTAAATCAGTTACTGACCAGCATCGATGGGATGGAAAGCATGGAAGGTGTGGTGGTGATCGGGGCAACGAACCGACCGGATATTATCGATCCTGGTTTGTTGCGGCCTGGTCGGTTTGACCGATTGCTGTTGATCCCTGCACCAGATAGTGTGTCGCGGCTGGAGATCTTTAAGATTCATACGAAAGATATGCCGCTGGCAAAAGATGTGTCGCTTGATGATTTAGCGGAGAAGACTGTTGGGTATTCTGGTGCAGATATCGATGCGCTCTGCCGTGAGGCAGCCATGACTGCGTTACGTGACGATATCAACGCCAAGGAAGTCCGCAAGACGCATTTTGAGCGTGCGATGGCTGAGGCGCGGGGAAGTCTGACTGATGATGTGATAAAATATTATAAAAAAGTAAAAGAGGATATGGGTAGCAGCATCGCCAAAAAGGATAAAAAAGAACGCGACATTCAATATATGTAAATTAGTATAAAAAACAAGAGGGATATGATGAAAGTACTGGAGAGTGATTTGAGAGGAAAAACAGTTATGAGTGAAGAGGGTTTGTACCTCGGCATTCTAAGAAATTCGCTGGTGGACGAGAGAACTGGTCAGTTGCTCAGTATTCTTGTGGAACCTTCGGAGGATATTGATCCTCGACTGTATCACCTTGATGAGGTTGGCCATTTGGTGTTCCCGTTCGAAGCGATTCGATCAGTAAAAGATGTGATTATTGTCGGTGGTAATTAAGGGGTAAACCTCTTATTTTTCTTCTTTTTTCTTCTTGATTTTTTTATTGCTTTCCAGGAGAAAAATGTTTTTGTATTTGGTTTAGGGGGGACCCCTTTATTTCGTATGGAAACATTATAGGGATGTAGTCGTTAGTGAGAAGAACAGTGACGTCAGTAGTCTTGAACGTATATGTATTTCTGACTATTTTAATATTGCCATTTTTAAAAATATATTATTAAAAAAATATTAAGATTAAAGCAATGCGTGCTACCTGTTTCCATGCGAAATCATCCCCTCCCTCCCTCTCTTATGCAACAGGAGAAAACCCTAAGAAAAATTGACACAAAAATTTATTATACCGCAAACCCTTACAACCCTCAGAGGAGGCGTATTTTATTCCAAAAGAAACATTCAACAGAGACATCTTCAGCCATCTACTCAGTAACGAAGGGCTGTTCACAGACAGAGAAGTCATGCGATCATCCTATATGCCGGAGATTCTTCCACACCGAGAAAAGGAAATCAATGATCTTGCGAACATTCTCGTCCCAGCACTTAAAGGAGAATCCCCCTCCAATGTATTTATTTATGGAAAGACGGGGACAGGGAAAACCGCGGTAGTCAAATTCGTTGGAAAAGAACTGCTGAAAAAAGGAGAACAGACTGGAAAGAAAGTTAATTTCATCTACATGAACTGTGAGATTGTTGACACACAATACCGTTTATTGCAGAACATCGCCAACCGATTCATCAACGAATGGAACGACCATGTCCCTTTCACCGGATGGCCCACCGATGAAGTCTACTCAAAAGTAAAAGTGATGATGGACAAAGAAAAAAGCGTCACCGTCATCGTACTAGATGAAATCGATAAACTCAAGGGCGACGAAGCTTTGTACAACCTCACCCGTATTAACAGTGACCTGGACAAAGCACGTGTGTCCGTCATCGGCATTTCCAATGATCTGAAATTCACCGATTTCCTCGACCCTCGCGTCAAATCCAGTCTTGGGGAGGAAAGCATGATTTTCTATCCATATGACGCAGAACAACTCCAGGATATTTTACGGGCACGGATCCACACCGGCCTCAAACCAGGAGTCATCGAAGAAGACGTCGTTCCCTTATGCGCCGCATTGTCTGCCCAGGAACATGGAGACGCCCGTCGAGCATTAGATCTACTTCGAGTATCCGCAGAGCTTGCTGAACGAGGAAAAGTCCCGAAAATAACTCGGTCTCACGTACGTCTTGCGCAGAACAAAATCGAGTTGGATCGTATCACCGAGGTCGTCCGCACACTTCCGAATCAATCAAAATTGGTGCTCTATTCGATTTTTATCCTTGATAAACAGAACAAGAAGGCAGGCAACACACAAGCTCTTACGACCGGGGAGGTCTACGATGTGTACAGGGAATTATGCAAAAAAACCAGATACAACTGCCTAACGCAGCGCAGAACAGCGGACCTTATCTCTGAGCTGGATATGCTTGGCGTCATCACTGCTCGCGTGATCTCAAAAGGCCGGCATGGCCGGACAACAGAAATTCAGATGTCCTCCTCTTCATCCTCAAAAGATCTCCTCACCGTACTTCAGGAAGATGACATGTTCAAGGAACTGGGGAACTACAAGATGAAAGGTCAGGCTCGTCTCACCGTCTAACCTAGCGCTGAACGTTCCCGTCCTATACGGAGTTAGGCTATGCATACCGTTGTTCATCCCTCCGCATCCGATGCTCTGCATTTTATCAGAGAACATCATTCCTCAAGACCAGAGAAAACAATGCTGTTGGTCATGGGAGAATGCATGGTGGATTATCATGGACGCGCAAAATCATTACTGGACTGGGGTGAGCGCCTCATCATGATTAAACAGGACGGAGCTGTACTCGTTCATCAACCTGTGATGCGCGAACCAGTGAACTGGCAACCGACCGGCAGCATCACCGAATTCGAAACAAAGGACGATCAACTCATTCTCAACTGCCGACATCTCAAACCCGCTGAAAAAATGAAGGTGACATTCCGGCAGCTCAAACTAGTGACTGCGACATCGCTTGTGGACCGAGCAAACCTCATTATCGCTGGTATGGAAATTGACGTGGTTAACCAAATCGTAAGTGATCCCTCCAGCATCGAAGAAGGGCTTCGGATTGTGAAACGTGAAAAGCCGGTGAAAACAGGATCCATTGACTTATACGGCTTTGATAAAAACCATGTCCCCGTGGTCATCGAAGTCAAACGAAGCCTTGCGACGATTAGCTCTGTCCATCAACTTCGCATGTACGTCACCGACATTAAAAAAGATAGAAAGGAACCGAAGGTCCGTGGAATTCTTTGTGCACCGCGTGTCCCTGACATGGTAAAAAAACTCCTTGAGGAACAGGGTTTGGAATGGCGAGAGGTCGAACGAAAAGTAGTCTTACCAGATAACCGACAAAGAACCTTAAAAGAGTTTTAACATTATCATAACAAGCTAATAGGCACTGATACACTATTTTATAATAAGGGCAACTGGCCAGTCACCTGGTCAATCAGATTGCTCGGTGCAGGTCCAATCCCCAGGACCGTCTGCGTCCCTTCGGGTATCTCCGTATGCCCTGCATCGGAAATGATCGATGTGCAAATACCAAGTTTCTCCGCTTTCTCTTTTAATGAAAAAAAATCATCGAGACTCTGAACCTTCACTATAACTTTTTTTGCCCCCTCCCGTTGCCATTTCGCAAACCACTCCGACTTGTTCTTCTTCGTCAGCAGTGTACAATCTACTGCCGCATGAGACGCCTGTGCAGCAAGTTTCCCTGCAGAAAGCGGCAGATCAGAACGAGTGACAATCACCATTTTATAGTCAAAATCGCTTTGATTTTTCTTCTGGGGGCTCATGTTTTTTCATCTCACGATACGATTCTTTTCGCCATTTCTCACCCAGTTCATAAGCTTTTGTAAAATCAAAAATCCCTTTAACCATCAATGTTTTCTCGCCAGATTCAACATGCTTCAAAGGGACACCTAAAAACAACGTTCCTGCTTTGATAATCAATACATCATGATCGATCGACACGCTCTCCCCTATTTTTTTGCCTGAACCATCGACCACAAATTTACAAATCATCGATGGGCCAACATTCTCGGTAGTTTTCTGCGTTTCAGTATCTTCTTTTTTCTTATTGAAAAAGAATATGTTACCCATATATGCTGAAGTCAGTAACACAATATTAATTATCAAAACCATGCGTCCCTGTAATACCGTGTTTATTATAAATCTTTATTGATATTCTGAACATCAATGGAACAGTACGATGTCGCAGTTGCTGGCGGTGGACCGATTGGATGCTTTGTCGCAGCACAACTCGCATCAAAAGGAAGGCATGTTGCTGTTTTTGAAGAGCACGGCACAATCGGAGAACCAGTACACTGCGCAGGTCTCGTCACTCAACGCGTCTTAGATATTATTAACTCTTCTCATGACGAGATTGTCCAAAACACGATTTACGGAGCAGTCATTCACAGCCCGGAAGGCTCTCTTCTGACCATCGGTGGTGACAAAACCCATGCTCTTGTCATAAATCGCCAAAAATTTGATGAACACATCGCACACAAAGCCTTGAAAGCAGGTGCAACGATTGTTCTCAATCATAAGATCCTCGCTGCAAAAAAACAACACTCTGCTCTCACTCTTGACGTCCGACATGATGAACAGATGATACCTATTCATTGCCAACTCCTCATCGCTGCTGATGGCGCCTATTCGCGGATACGAGAAAGCGTTGGATTACCTCAACCATTGGAAAAGTTGCACGGCATCAGTGCAGAACTCACCGACTCAATCCTGGATCCGAAATACGTCCATATCTTTGTTGGAAATACCATTGCCCCAGGTTTTTTTGCCTGGGTCATCCCCACCAATACACAAGGTTCTTCTGCGCGAATCGGACTGTGCATCGGGAAACAACATACTCGCTCCCTTCAACACTATTTCAACACCCTACTACAACAACCACTCTTACAAGGGACGACCATCGTGAAACGATTCGGTGGGACAATCCCCTTAGGACCCCTGAAAAAAACCACCGCTAGTCATCTCATGCTTGTCGGAGACGCAGCTGCACAGGTAAAACCAACCTCGGGGGGCGGCATCTACCCGGGATTACTCTGCGCAGGGCACTGTTGTACCATCGCTGAAGACGCATTCCAAAAACAACGCTTCGATGAAGAATTCTTACAACGCTATCATGCAACATGGACAAAAGAAATCGGTCGAGAACTCTCCCTTGGAATGAGATTCAGAAACATCTTCATTCATCTCACTGACAACCAATTCAATAAATACCTCGAAAAACTCAATACTAAAAAATCTATCGATAGCATTACCACCTACGGCGATATCGATTACCCCTCGCGTCTCGCGTTTCCCCTTCTTAAAACCGCGCCATCCCTTCTTTCTCTTGCCCCTGCACTGCTGAAACGTAAAAAACCATGATGTTATTTCTTCTTCTTTGATGCCGGCGGGGGTGGAGGCACGTAATACTCCTGGCCGCTATAATCGGTAGGTTCAGTATCCTCCGGTTCGAACAGTTTTCGTTTCCCTCTTCGCAATCCCCCTCTCTTCTTCCGTATCAAATAGATTATGACGATTAAAACAACTAATAACAGTAAGACCAGGATGCAAGGTAAAAACAGTCCAATTATATAGACTGGTGATGCATGCAACACACAGGTCAGAACCGTTGAGTTCGCCGCACTCTGATTATCAAAAGTAAGCTCAATATAATCCCGTCCGTCATTGGTCTTTCCAGAGATCATCGGTCTGCCTGTGTTTTCGCTCGCATTGATCTCGATACCTCGTGGGAAGATGATTCGATACTTCACGGTCTGATTCTCTATGCCCTGCAGTATAAACTGCTGGGGCACAATAGATATCTCAGCAGGCCATAACGACACATTGAACCCGACCATGTACACCTCATCTGCATAGTTGGAGACAATAACAGGAATCACATCATCCATCGTTGAGATATCTCCATCCCATGATGCAAGAGAGCTCTTAAAGGAGGGGCTGTCGATGATGCCTTTCACCTCTTCTCCGTGGAAGACATCTGATAACCTCTGTTGAAACAACGCTGTTTTCTGTGAGAGAAACGCAGTTATCTGATCTTCGCTAAAGACATTTTCCTGGGTGCAAAGGCGAAATGCATCAGCATTCAAAAAGGACATATTGAGCTTCGGGGAAAACCACAGATCATCCGTGCGTCGGATGACATAGAGGTTGTCCTCCTCTTTCATCTTGACCGACGCTGTCAATTCAGTTTTCCCGGTGAATACACTGGGGATGTTGAGATCCATCTTCACCAATTCGATGTCAATAAAGGTCTCTATATGATCTGTGGTATAGGGTGGGTTGGGTTGCAGTGTTGAGCTGAACGTTCCGGAAATCGGGGTCGTTTTATTCCAGAGATAACTAGTCTGTCCATCGAGAGTGATGTTGGTTGGAAGATGTAACATGATTGTGTAGGGGTACATGATTCCATCAAGCCCTACACCGAAGTTCACATCCCCTGAGGTAATCGAGGCGTTTGCCCCTGCATTTATCAACCCAAGAAATGCCTGGGCAGACATCTCGCAGATGAGCAATTCGATATCTGAATCTTCAAAATTCGCTCGTATCGCAGGTTCATCGTCCATGTGGGAAATGTCATAGGGTGTTGAACAATTAAGCGTAGACTGCGCATCCCAGTGAAATGAAAAACTCAGATTTTGTTGAAACGAAGAATTCTCAAGAAGAGATGTGGTCTGCTGTTCAATAGGTTGAATCGTGTTTTCAAAAAGATCACCCCAGGTGAACAATCCATTCTCAATGAACAAGCGTAATCCATCTGCAGGGATACTTCCTAACCCTGTGACGAACGCAGGAAGCACATTATAGTTACGAATGTCTACCTTCCTTAATATCATAGAGTCAATAAAAGTAATATCAGTTGCTGTTCTCGTATCAAAGATATACTGAAGGGAAATGTCCTGGGTATCTGACGCAGTGGTCGTCGGATTTTTCGACTGCATTGATACCATCGCATCGATTCCTTCATCAGTACCCGCCCAATTTCGCACCATCCATCGTACGGTGTTCGTCTCAGTGTTCATGTCAGCAGTGTTGGCGTAAACCAGAGTCATCGTGCTGGGAACTGCAAACACAAATGAAGTATTCCACCCTTGTTCTGCAGACAGATCAAAAGAATACGCAACCGTTGCACCCATGTCTAGGACACCATTGATAAAATCTGTCAGATTCAAGGAACCATTGTAACTAAAAAATGCTGCAGTGAGATTTACTCGGAACATATCAACAAAATACGGTTTTTCATAGGTGGGAATGTTATTCATCGTGTCGACATTCGCATTGGCAAATGCGGTTTCAACCTGCGCTTTGACTGTTTCGTGGAGACGCAGCATAATCGCCCCCATGATATATTGATTGCTCGCTGCCATGTCCTCAATTGCTTGCCGCGTATATCTCGTGTCAAAAACCTCGATACTATTGACAACCATCTGCGCCTGCACCGTCAATTCTGCACCTGAAATAAAACTACAGGTCAGAGTCGCTTCGACATTGTCCCCTGAAATTGATTGTGCCTGTATTGAAACACTCAGCGAACAGACCAACAAAAGCACAGTCATCAACATTAAGCACACTACACATCGTCGCATCGCATCCTCACTTCCTAAAGAATTAAGCAAAAACTCTTATAAAAACTTTCTTACGAAATCACTAAAAAGACATGGACCATTTACGGTGTCGCATTATGTTATTACTTGGGGGAACCTCAGCAAAAACCATTGCTATAAACCTAGCAAACAAACTTCAACAACCACTGGCACATACCAGCTACAAACGGTTCCCGGACGACGAATTTTACGTCCGTCTCAAAGATAACGTCGCAGGTCAAGACGTAGTTGTAGTTCAAACCGCTTATCCTGACCAAAAAATTGTCGAACTCCTCTTGATACAAGATGCAGTACATGATGCAGGCGCAAAGTCTATCACAGTCATCCTGCCGTATTTTGGTTACAGCAGACAAGATAAGAAATTCGAGGAAGGGGAAGCGATTAGCGCTAGAGCCATCGCGCGGCACATCAGCATGAACGCAGACTGTGTCATCACCGTTGATCCGCACAAGGAGCATATTCTAAAATTCTTCACGGTTCCTGCATACAGCTGCTCAGCCGTCTCTACCATTTCGCTGTACCTAAAAGAAAAAAACATCGATTTTGTCCTAGCTCCTGATAAAGGCGCAAGGGACAGAGCCAAAGAAGCAGCCACCCTCATCAACTGCGAGTACGATTACCTTGAAAAGACACGCATCGATGGTTTCACTGTAAAAATAACACCAAAAAAACTTGACGCCCGGGGTAAACACGTCGCTATCATCGACGATATCATCTCCACTGGCAGCACCATGGCACAATCCATTGTGGAATTGAAAAAACAAGGTGCAAAATCAGTCTCCGTTGCATGCACACATGGGTTATTCGTCGGTGGTGCAAAAGAAAAACTCCTGGCTGCGGATTGCGATGAAATCATTTCAACGGATACAATAGAGACAGAGTTTAGCAAAGTTAGCGCTGCTGAATGCATCGCTGAATCTCTCCTAAAAACAGCGCATCACATAAAAAATTAAGGAGATTTTTTTGGAGATAAGTTATTTATAAGACCATCAATTTACGGTTGTAACCAACCGAGGGTGAAACCTATGCGGAAACGAGCACAATTTAAAATACCGAATCAATCGGAATCAGTTCCAACATCGCAACCAATGCCAGTTACAACCACCCCAGCACGAAAACGATTTCGGATAAAGAAAAACTGGTGGATCGGAGTCACGCTGATAGCAGTATTTTTCTTGGTTCTCTTCATGAACTCCTATTTCAATATCGTCTCAAATGTGAACATAAATCCAGATGGGACCACACTGACTGATACATATTACTTATCTGGTCCAGATCCGTACTATAACATGCGGCTTCTTGACTCTACCATGCAGACAGGTCGCTTTCCCTATTATTCATCAAGTAGTCCAGATCCCTTACTTGCGTATCCCTATGGACAATCAGGAGGGCGAGGTCCGTTACTCGTCATGTCCGCCATAGGTTTTAGCCAATTGCTCACACCTTTTATGAGCGAAGCAGACGCCTTAGGATATGCAATGCAATTTGTTCCTGCGCTTTTCGGAGCTTTACTTGTCTTCCCTGTCTATTTCATTGGAAAAATATTATTTGGAAAAAAAGCGGGACTTATCGCTGCTCTTCTCATTGCCTTAATACCGATTCATATCAGCTCAGGACATGGGTCTGCATATGCCCTCTTTGATCATGACTCCTTTAACCTACTTCTCTACTTCCTGACGTTTTTATTCCTCATTAAAAGCTTTAAAGAGAAAGACGCCATCAGACGTATTCTGTATGCACTCCTTGCAGGATTGCCGCTTGCAGCACTGTCCATGGTTTGGGTAGAAGCTCAATTCCTGTATACTGTCATCACCCTGTATGTTGTCGTTCAGCTTATATTCGATTTATTCACCAATAAAGTGGAAGAAGGATTCGTTCTAAGCGTTTCCATTGCAATGTTCACCGGTTTTTTCGTCTCATGGCCGTTCCCGTTTGCACGAGGGATTACCTTAGATCTCCCCTTCTATTTAGCACTCGGTGTCGCGGTTTTTGGCGGTCTTTGCATCCTTCTCAAACGAAAACAGATCCCTTGGGTCCTCTCATATCCACTCATCGGTGGTATCGGTGTCGCTGCTGCTGGGTTCCTGTACATTGTCTATAGTTTCCCAGGGATGTTCTCCATTTTCACCCCCTTAAATGACCTCTCACGTATTCTCTATGGTGCCGGTATTTACGGAAACAAAGTATCATTGACAATCGCAGAAGCAGGGACATATAATCTGAGTAGAACGGTCATGTCCTATGGTCCTGCGTTATACTGGCTTGCCTGGGCTGGTTTTGTTTTCCTCATTTATCAATATATAAAACAGAAAGGACGAAAGGATTACCTCATGATTCTTTCCTTGTTCGTCATCAACCTCTGGTTGACCTCAACAGCAGGTCGGTTCCTTAATGACATGGTACCACTGATAGCATTGCTTTCAGGATGGATTATATGGTACTTAATTAGCAAGATTGACTACAAGCAGATGGCTCGTAACATACGGAATGCTGGCGGTGGTTTGCGAGGTATACGAAAAGGTGTGAGAATCTATCACATCTTGGGGGTTCTCTTTATTGCATTTCTTATCTTAATCCCGAACGGATTTCTTGCACTCGATGCAGCTGTTCCCTCGGCGGCATCAAAAAACGGTACAAGTAATATGAAATATGATTTCTTTGGCCAGAATCATTCCTCTGCGTTTGGCTCAAGTGCATACAAAGAACAATATTGGGTTGACGCTTATGCGTGGTTGAATACACAAGACACGGATATTGCTGACCCGGTAGAACGGCCTGCCTTTATCTCTTGGTGGGACTACGGGTTTTATGCGGTCGCTGTCGGGGGACATCCAACTGTTGCGGATAACTTCCAAGATGGTATTCCACCAGCAGCTAATTTCCATACCGCAACAAGCGAAAAAGAAGGCATCGCAGTCTGGATTGTTCGTTTATTGGAAGGAAATCGACAGGATAACAAGGGGGTCGCTTTCTCTGATTCGGTTATTGCTGCTTTGCAAAAACACCTTGGGAATAATAACACTACCCAGATCACTTCCTGGATGCTTAATCCTGCACTTTCTCCTTCGCAGGCGAAACCAATCGGAGCGGAGTACGACGTAGAGCTGAGTAAATTGATACAGATTGGTGAACAATATGCTGAAAACGCGTATTATCATGATATTGTGACATTATTAAATGGCACGCTAACTGATGAACAAATCACTTGGTTGTATCATGACATTCAACAAGCCACCGGATACAGCATTCGATATTATGGAGTAGAGGGGTATGATGAACAGATTTTCAACATCTTTGCATTCCTTGGTGATAAAAGCAATATCCTCACTGCACTTCGAACCACAGGGACGCAATTCTATAATCCTGAGGATGACTTTATCCAAGTCATTTATACAGGGTATACGGTCAACACCGATGGATCTCAAGGCGCTGATGGTCAATGGACCGCACAGCAACTGAACGATATGCCCGAGGAGCAGCGAAACCGTGTCGCCATCACTGGGACATCAAGTGTTTACAAAGAGGATTATTTTAATACCATGTTTTACCGAACCTATGTCGGGGCTCCTGCCCAACAAGATGCAAATGGGAATTATCAAACCCCCAGTCAGCAGATCCCCTGTTACGCGATGAAGCATTTCGTCCCAGTCTATATTTCACCATACCCATACTATGGCCAGGGGCGAAGCGCGGTAGTGATCGCAAAATACTATGAAGGGGCTTTCTTCAACGGTTCTATAACCTGCAACAATACCCCGCTTTCCTTTGTGACCGTTGCAGTCCTTGATGAATATGGTTTCCCGCATGATTATATGTCAACGGATGAAAATGGGAGTTACAACCTTATCGCGCCAGGGGGAAATGTGACATTACTTTTCACCTATGCCAATGATGTTTTCCTAAAAAGTATTACGTTTAACAGTACTACTGATGTGCTGTATGCACCGGTAACCGACGCAGAATCCATGCGTCTGAGCGGTTCACGGTATTCACGGATGTTCAACATTAATGTAAGCCTCTCAACTCTTGAAGGGTTTGTGTATCAGGATAACAACAACAATAATACCTTCGAACCCACCATTGATACTCCCTTATCTGGAATCACCATCCAATTGGACGATTATTATTTCGGTAGACCTGTGCCATCGGTGATAACCGACGAACAAGGACACTATAGATTCCAGAATTTATACCCAAGTAAATACAATCTCTCCGCAGTGGAAGGAGATTATACCCTTCTCAACAGACAAGCCATCAATATAGAACCTGGGAACAACACGTATAATATTTCAAAACCAAAACTCGCTGGAATCAAAGGCGTAGTCTATCAAGACAACAATGGTGACAAGAAGTACACCTCTGGTGAAGAAGAAAGCGACGTACAAATCCAGCTTACCTATACTAACTTCAATGATGTTCAACTCTCCATCACCAATGTAACAACTGGTGCCTCAGGCTCCTATGCATTCCCGTCATTAATCCCTGGAGAATACACCTTGAATGCAACAAAAATCAATGCATCAACTGGATATCTTGATTTCCTGACAGAACAAGCAATCACTCTTACCGCAAACAAAACGTCCTGGGTGAACATCTCACTTACCTATGCCACAGTCGCCGTCAGCGGATATACCAATCATGAGGCGACTGCAGTGTCTGGAATCCCCATCACATTCGTCCCGGATAAATCAGTAGCCAACAACACAGCGACCAAACAAAGCACAGCGACATCGAATGCGCAAGGGTCCTATGCCGTTTCACTTATCCCCGGATCCTATAATGTGACAGTCAAAAAAACAGAAGGAGGAACCACAGTATACACATTTACAGGAAAGCTCGTCCTCTCTATAGGGGAAGGCGCTACGTCGTACAACCTGTCTTTGGCAAAAGTATCAGTCACGGTCAGTGGGAGTACCACCTACGACGGTTCCGGAAAAGCTAACATGACCATTTTCTTCACTAAGGACCTCAATGTTCAGAATAATACTGCGATCACCACCAGTGTGAAAACCAACGCCAATGGTTTGTACACCATCGAACTCACACAAGGCTCCTATAATATAACTGTCGAAGAAACCGTCAATGAAAGCGGACAAAATATCACCTACATCAGCACGGGACGGATCACAGTCAGCAGCGGTGAAGCACCAAGAGTCTTAAACATCATCCTGACAAAAGAACAATCCCCATAACTAAGGAGAGGCGAGTTCCTCTCCACCACATTTTATTTAATGCTTTTCTGTATACTACTTCTGATGTTGAATCTTGAGGAAGGAACCAAGGCGGTTCAGTTCGCACGGCACATTATCCAAGAATATGTACAGCAGCGGAAAGAGTCATCGTCTAATCTTGGGCAGGTCTTTCATGAAAAACAAGGAGTTTTTGTCACCCTGCATACATATCCGGATCACGAATTACGAGGCTGCATCGGTATCCCTCTTCCCATTCTATCGCTACAAGAAGCGATTTTCGAAGCAGCACAATCTGTTACCCACGATCCAAGGTTTCCACCCTTGCAGGAAGGCGAACTTGATGCGGTTCTCGTAGAAATGACTGTGCTGACAAAACCAGAACTCATTAATGTAAAACAACCGAAAGACTACTTGGAGAATATCGAGATAGGTCGAGACGGGTTAATTGTAGAACATGGTTTTTATAAAGGGTTATTGCTCCCTCAAGTCCCTGTCGAACAAGAATGGGATAAAGAAGAGTACCTCTCACATACGTGTATGAAAGCAGGTTTACCTCCTGATGCATGGTTTGATAAAACCACGAGGGTTTTAAAGTTCCAGGGGCAGATTTTTACCGAAGTAAAACCACACGGGCTCATACAGGAGACTCACCTAGATGGATTTCACAGTTGAAGGAAAACTCTACCATAAAGGGGCATTCGAACAAGCATGTGTCTCTATCAAACAAGGTAAAATCATCGCGATAAAAAAAACACTGAGATCAGACACTCACCTCAACGTTGGCACCAATCTCATCTTGCCAGCTGGTATCGATATACATGTGCATTTCCGTGACCCTGGCTTTACTCAGAAAGAAGATTTTTCGACGGGGTCCACCGCAGCTGCTTTCGGCGGCATCTCCTGTATCTTTGATATGCCAAATACACAGCCTCAGACCATCAGCACACAGGCATTGAGGGAGAAAACACATCTTGCTTTGCAAAAAAGCTATGTCGATTTCGGAGTATTTGCTGGGGTGAGTGATGAGAATATCGGAAGGTTATCTGAACTTTCCTCGTACTGTGCTGGTTTCAAAATATTTTTAGGAAGCAGTACTCATTCCCTGCATCTCAGCCCACGGAATCTTCGGGTGGCGTTAGTCGAAACAAATCGAACAAAGAAGATGACGCTGCTCCACGCAGAAGATGAACATTGCCTTAAAACACATGAAGACCACGAACGATCTCTTGTGGATCATCTCCGCTGTCGGTCAGCAGATTGCGAAGAAGCCGCTCTGAGGGCGATCCTTCAAAACGCTCATGGCCTTTCTTCCCCTCTGCACATCTGTCACCTTTCCTCCTGCGAAGGTCTAGAGTTGCTTCGAACACGACCAAAAAACATAAGTGTCGGAGTCACTCCACATCATCTGTTCTTCGATATACAATCGCTTAATAAAAACCAAACATTCTATAAAGTAAATCCTCCGATCCGATCGAGCTTTGATAAGGACGCTCTCTGGGATGGTGTCAATAATCATCTTATTGATATCTTCGAGTCTGACCATGCGCCTCATACAGAGGAAGAAAAATCTGTTGACTTCAACAGTGCCCCTTCGGGGGTGCCTGGAGTTGAAACCCTCTATCCTCTTTTACTGACCGCCATGAAAAAAGGCAAACTTACACTTGACACACTCCTAGCTTTGCTTTGTGAAAAACCTGCGCAGCTTCTTCATCTCTCGAAAGGAAAAATAGAGGTTGGTCGGGATGCGGATTTCATCGTTATTGATTTGAAAAAAACAGAGAAAATAGCTGCTGACCGCCTCCATTCGAAATGTGGCTGGACCCCATTTGAAGGATTTCCAGCCATTTTTCCCTCGATGGTATTTATCCGGGGAGAAAAAGTTATAGACGATCATCAAATACTCGTCAAACAAGGATTCGGTACATCTGTCGGAGTGTAAGACATGCTTGATTTTTTACCACAATGGTTTCAGGTATTCTTTTTTTCCATGATCCCTTGGCTTGAGGCACGTTACGTCATACCATTTACCATGTTGCAGTACGGATGGGAATGGTGGCAGGCGTTCCCCCTTGCGATTGTTGGAAACATGTTACCAATTCCATTTATCCTCCTCTTCTTTAAATATGTTGAGAAATTCCTCCGCAGGTACACGTTTTGGGTACGGATAATGGACTGGCTGTTTGCGAGAACACGAAAAAAAGCAGATGCGCGAATCAGAAAATATGAATATCTGGGCTTATTTGCATTTGTTGCCTTACCCATCCCCTTTACCGGAGCCTGGACAGGTGCGTTAATCGCTTATCTTTTTGATTTGAAATTCTCCCGATCCCTCCTTTCGATTTTTCTTGGGGTTATTCTTGCTGCAGTAATCATGATTCTATTGACGATTTACATCAGTTGGACTCTTACCTATCTTGGTATCAATATCTAGGGATAACATATGGAAGAGAAATTTAAACAGCTCGCCAATCAGATTGTCGAAAAAATATGCAAGGAAGTAAAAAAAGAGACTCGGAATAATTTCTATAAACTTGGGAAAACCATTGGTATCGGGGCTGATGGTTCGCCAACCTCATACATTGATCAAATTGCAGAAGATGCCGCAATACGGTTATTAGAAAAATCAGATGTACACGTCAATCTTCTGAGTGAAGAGAAAGGTTTTGTTGACTTTGGTGGTACGTATGTCTTCGTACTTGACCCTGTGGACGGCACACGGAATGCGTATCGAGGTATCCCTTTCTATTCCGTCTCATTAGCAATTGGGACTTCCAAGATAAGCGATATTGAATACGGTATCGTTAAAAACATCCCGACAGGTGATGTCTTCACCGCAGAAAAACAGCATGGCGCGTTTCTTAACAATGCGCGAGTCAGAGTTTGCGAGATGCCTTCGACAGAGATGCTTTCTTCAATATCCCTCGGAAAGAACTTTACTCCCCGAGCTGGTGCGTTATCAAAAAAAGGCATTGTACGTTCGTACGGCTCTGCATCCTTGGAGATGTGCTTAGTTGCCATTAGTGCCCTTGATTACTATTTTGTAGGACGAGACATTCTTCGTGTCGTCGATATCGCAGCAGCAACCCTGATTGTTCGCGAGGCAGGAGGTTTTGTGAAAACAATCTCTGGTGAAGATCTTGACATGGAGTTTGATTTAACCGGCAGAACCAGTGTTCTTGCCGGATGTTCAGAGACATTGCTCAAAGACCTTCTCCCGAAGGCATAAAACATAAATACATCTGCCGTTCTTGTCCCCCGCAATGACCATTGCAGAGAACATCATCGAATTAACCAAAAAAAAGAAACTACATTTTGCGCTTCTCGACCCCGATAAACAAAAACCAGCAGTTGCAGGACAAATAGCACAGACCGTTACTGAAGCAGGCAGTAGTGCCATCATGGTTGGTGGCTCGACTCTTTTATCCCAAAAACAGGTAGATGAGACGTGCCAAGCCATCAAAAAAAATTCAGATCTCCCCGTCATCCTTTTTCCATCCGGTGCGAAATTCCTCAGCAAGTACGCTGACGCGGTATTCTTCATGAGCCTTCTGAACTCAAATAATCTCGAATATGTGATACGGGAACATGTCAAAGGAGCACCTTTTGTGAAATACTCTGGGCTCGAGGCGATATCCATGGGGTACATCATTATAGAACCAGGGATGACAGCAGGACGTATCGGGGAAGCTGATCTGATCAAAAGAAATGATTTTCAAACAGCGGTCGGATATGCCTTAGCAACAGAATACTTTGGAATGAACTTTTTCTACATCGAGGCTGGCTCAGGAGCGCCTGAACCCGTTCCTAACGAAATGATTCAGGCGGTGAAGAAAAACACATCAATTCCTCTTTGTATCGGTGGGGGAATCCGAACTCCGGAGACTGCAAAGGAAAAAACACATGCAGGAGCCAATGTTATCATTACAGGGACTGCCATTGAAAAAGATGCCCATTTCAAACACACACTTACGAATATCGTAAGTGCAATAGAAGGTTTGTAGTCTATGAGATATTTTGTAAGCATCGGAGGAGCTTCCGGTAGTATCTATGGTATCAAGTTGCTGCAAGAATTAAATAAACAGGGTCACGAAATCCATCTTGTTGTCTCAGAAGGAGCAAAAAAGATCCTTCAGCACGAAACGACCTATACCTATGCCATCCTCAAAACACAGGCACATGTGGTGTACGACAATGATGATTTATATGCAGGCCCGGCAAGCGGCTCATTCCCTCTAGATGCAATGATTGTTATCCCCTGTAGCATGAAAACCCTTTCATCTATTGCTCATGGGTTTGGAGATACTCTGACATCACGGGCAGCAAGCTGTTGTTTAAAGGAAGGAAGAAAGATAATCTTGGTCCTTCGAGAAACACCCTTGGATCTACCCGGGATTACTAACATGCTTGCAGCAAAACAAAGCGGAGCAGTCATTCTGCCTGCGATGCCTGGGTTTTATCATAAACCAGAACGATTAGAAGACCTCGTTGATTTCATCGTTGGGAAAGTTTTCGATCAACTCGGGCTTCAACACTCGTTGTTCAAACGATGGAAATAATAAATGGTGCAACCAATGGAAATAACCGCATGTCCCGTTTGTGGAAGTAAAAACATCGGAATCGGAACCCTTGGCGATGGGATTATCTCCGGATTATCCTCGTGGAACGAGGTGTGTAAGAACTGCGGTTATCAAGGGGCATCTCTTATCTTCGAATCTGAAGCTCAATATAAGAAATTCTTAGACGCGCTAGCATTTCAGAAAAAACAAGCAGAAACACAATGCACCGAACCAAGCAAAGAAAAAACAACCATTTATTCAAGCAAAAAGAGCTATCTCTTTGAATTTATCGTCTCAGTTGTTCTTACCATTATTTTTTTCATCATTTTATCCGTAAGCAATTTCTTTGGTATGTATCCAGACCTCTTCACCCAAAACAATCTCAGCACTTTGATAGTATTTATCCTAAGTAGTTTTTTAGGAGTAATTCTGCTGCTCTTCCTTGTTATCGTATTAGGAGAAATGCTCTATCGAAGCATCCTGGGTAAAAAGAAATAATTCGTTACTCTCCGCACAATTTGATGAAATTCTTAAAGATATGCTCCCCGAATTGCGTATGTTCTACCTCCGGGTGGAACTGCAGGCCGTACAACTGTTTTTTCTTATGGCGCATCGCCTGTATTTTACAATTTTCGCTTTCCCCAAGCTTCGTAAAATCCTTCGGGAGTTTTGTCACCTCGTCGTTGTGAGATTCCCATACAATCGATTTCTTTGGCACCCCGGCAAAGACCGGGTCATCATCGACACAGAGAGTGAGTTCCACCTGACCAAACTCAGGAAGCTCAGATGGTGTTACGTTCCCACCGAAATGGCGTGCCATGAATTGATGCCCTGCACAGATTCCAAGAATCGGAAAATCTGCTAAATCAAGATATTCCGCGCAATTCCCTAAAGTACCATCAAGTCCGATTCGTGGTGCTCCACCAGAAAGCACTAGGCCGTGTATGTGTTCTTTCTGTAATTCCTTCAGCGGTGTTATGTTCGGTACGATCCTGGTCTCTACCTCAAGGTCACGAAGCGTGCGCCATTCACGATGCGTCCATTGTCCGCCGTTATCAATCACGTAGATGCGTACCATACAGGTTATTCCCACTCGACCGTCCCAGGAGGTTTGTTTGTGACATCATAGACGATACGATTCACTTTCTCCTTAAGGGTATTGGTGATTTTTGTTGAAATCGTGTCAAGAACCTGATGTGGAATCGTACTGTAATGACAGGTCATCGCATCGACGCTCTGCACGGCGCGGATTGCTATGGTGTTACCATACGCCCGTTTGTCCCCATGGACTCCAACAGTCTTTATGGGGATCAATACTGCAAAATACTGCCAGGGGAGTTCCATGATTCCTTTTTCCGAAGCTCGTTCAATTTCCTTTTCAACGATATCGCATGCCTCTCGTACAAGTCTGGTGCGTTCAGGGGTTGCTTCACCAATGATGCGAATAGCGAGCCCTGGACCTGGGAATGGCTGTCGTTCTGAAAACTGTAGATGCAACGCTCGAGCGACTTGACGAACCTCATCCTTATAAAGGTCGCGGAGTGGTTCTACGAGCTTTAATTTCATATCTTTAGGTAATCCACCGACATTATGATGCGATTTAATGGTATCACGCAGACCCCCACCTGATTCAATCCAGTCCGGTGCAATGGTTCCCTGGACGAGGTAGTCAATTTTTTCCTTTCGTCCAACTTGTTCGAAAATTCTGATGAATCGTTCTCCTATGATCTTGCGTTTTTTCTCAGGGTCTTGGACACCTTTTAATGCTTGATAGAACTCTTTACTTGCCGTGATGTACCGGTAATTTAATCCGAGAGATTCCATCATTTGTTTCACTTGTTCTGATTCGCTCTTCCGCATGTACCCGGTGTCGACATGCACAGCGATCAATTGTTCTCCGATTGCCTTATTGACTAACGCAGTACAAACCGTGCTGTCCACTCCACCGGAGAATGCAATGAGTGCTTTGCTTGTAATCTCTTTCTGAAGAGTTGAAATGGTTTTTTCTATAAATCTTTCTGCATGAAACATCTGAAAATCCCCTATTTCGATACTGCTTTTTCCCGCATTTTTTTCCGATATTCGAGTAATTTCTTTTCCAATTTTGTATCTTTCACCGCAAGGATTTCAACTGCGAGTAATGCCGCGTTCTCTCCTCGATCAAGGCCGACTGCCCCAACAGGGATCCCTGGTGGCATTTGAATGATAGACAGAATGGCATCAAGGTTGACTTTCCCGCTCACCGGAACACCAATGACGGGTTTAATCGTATGAGCAGCAATGGTTCCAGGTAATGCAGCAGAAAGACCAGCGATTCCTATGAAAATGTCAGCATCGCTTTTTTCAACAATTTTTTTCAGCAGTTCTGGTGTTCGATGCGCTGAAGCAACCTTTAGGTTATAGGAGATCCCAAAATCCTCAAAGATGGCTTTGGCTTTTTCTGCAACAGGCATGTCAGAAGCAGACCCCATGATGATATGAATTTTCATAGTCTCACATCAGGCAATATCATCATCATATAAATAGTTTCAACCTCCTCTTTTCCACTATCGTAAACTAATTATATCCCATCTTAATGTTCAGTTCTCAAACTAGGAACAACCATGAAATTAGTGATTTGTGAGAAAAATATTGCTGCGAGAAGGATTGCGTATATACTTTCCGGCGGTAAGGTAAAAAGTACGCATCTTGGGCAAATCCCTGTGTATTCGTTTACAAAAAACAATGAGCCATGGACTGTGATTGGGTTGAAAGGTCATATTATCAACCTTGATTACCCCAGTGGTTTTAATCAATGGACGAAAATCCCCCCTCATGAACTTATCGAGGTAGAACCTTGTAAAAATGTTAGTGAAAAAGGTATCGCCTCCGCATTAAAAACTCTGGTGAAAGACACTCCCTCGTTGATTGTTGCGACTGATTTTGATAGAGAGGGGGAACTTATTGGTGTGGAAGTGGTCAACCTTCTAAGAAGCTATAATCCTGCGTTAAATCAAATAAAACGAGCCAGATATAGCGCAATCACTCCTTATGAGATTAATACCGCTTTTGACAATCTTACTGAAGTAGATTACAATCTTTCTAATGCCGGCGAAGCACGTCAGAACATCGACCTGGTATGGGGCGCTGTCTTAACACGATTTATCTCATTGACGTCCCGTCGTCTTGGACGAGATTTTCTTTCCATAGGCCGTGTACAGTCACCGACGCTTGCATTGCTAGTTGAACGGGAAAAAGAAATCAAAATCTTCATCCCGAAACCATATTGGGTACTTCTTGCACAACTAAAGAAAGACAAACCCATTGATACCACTCATGAGCATGGGGTGTTTAGAGAAGAACAACCCGCTCAGGAGTTGTATGAGAAAATCAAAGACAGTAAAGAAGCACTTGTCAAAGAAGTAAAAAAAATAATTGCTCATGAACTTCCTCCTGCCCCTTTCAATACCACGACGTTTATCCAAGCAGCTTCCTATCTGGGTTTTTCCGCAGCGAAAGCAATGAGTATTGCTGAAGAACTCTACATGATGGGATTGACATCGTACCCCCGAACAGATAACACTGTCTATCCACCATCGTTGAATATCAACGGTATTTTACAAAAATTATCAGAGGCTCATTTTTCAAAAGAGGTCAAGGAAATTCAAACAAATGGGAGAGATTACCCGACACGTGGAAAACAACAAACCACGGACCATCCCCCGATTCATCCGGTGGATGCACCGTCGAAAAAACTCGGTGCAGATCAGGAAAAGATCTATGAGCTTATCTGTCGGAGATTTTTTGCCACCCTTTCTAAAGATGCTATATCAGAGACCACCGACGTCTGGTTCGATATTTCCGGGGAGAAATTTATCACGAGCGGATACAGACTCGTTGAGGCAAACTGGAAGCATCTCTATCCGTATTTTAAAGACAAGAAGAAACAGCTTCCGGAGTTAATCGAGGGAGAAATGCTCGAGATCGTGAAAATCACGATTAAAAAGGATTCTACAAAACCACCACAGCGGTACACCCAAGGCGCACTGATAGCGAAAATGGAACAGCTCTCACTTGGGACCAAATCAACTCGTCATGAGATCATTAGTAAATTGTACGGTCGTAAATATGTCATAGGCGGGACTCCAACTCCGACATCGACCGCTATCGCTGTTGTTGATGCGTTGATAAACTGTGATGTTATCAAACCAAAGATGACCGCTGAGCTTGAGGCGGACATGACTGATATCGCGGAAGGGAAAAAAACCCTTGAGGAAACCGTACGAGAATCACGCTTGATGCTGACAAAGGTAATGGAAGAACTTGAGCCTGAGAAAGAAAAAATAAAGGAAAACATCAACAATGCCGTCAAAGCACAAAACACGATTGGGCCATGCCCGAAATGCGGAAAATCTCTTTTGGTCCGAGTATCAAAGAAGGGTAAACGGTTTGTTGGCTGTTCTGGATACCCTGATTGTAAGAATACCTATTCGCTTCCTCAACAGGGTGGCTTGACGATGACGACGAAACTGTGCGATGCATGCAACACCCCCGTGGTTCAGGTAAAAATGAAAGAGAGGCGGGCATGGGATTTATGTATCAATTCTGACTGCCCGAAAAAAAAGAAAAAAGAAATAGAAAAACCACCTGCTGCTCCAACAGCATAATCGATCATTTACGTTTTGGTTTTTTCTTCTGAGTTTTCTTTGCTTTTAGCTTCTTAGATGGTTTGATTTTCTTAGGTTTTTTCACCGGTTTTGATTTTGTCTTCTTTGGTTGTATCGTCTTTTTTTTCTTTGCCGGTTTTACCTTGGTTATCTTTGGTTTTTTCGCTGGTTTTGGGGCCGGTTTTTTTGGTTTAATGGTCTTGATTTTTTTTACTGACGTAGGTTTTTCCTTCTTTGGTTTTGTGATTTTCATCGGTTTCTGAAGCACTGGTTCTGTGTTTGCAGGCTGCCCCGGTTCCAAGATTGTTTTTTGGTTTGTTACTTCTTGTGTTGGTTCTTTCTGTTCAACACTTGGTTTTGGTGACTCTGCAGGTTCTGTTTTTTCCTCAACCATGCCAATCTGCATCCGTTCCATGGCTTCAATCTGTGCTGTTTCCTTGCCGTTTTCCTCAAGTATCTTTGTAATGGTCACGGAAACAACCTTATCGCCTTCGTTGAGTCGCATGATTCGTACACCCATGGTGTTCCTGCCTTGTTCCCTGATGTCTCGGACCGGTATTCGTACAGTCATACCATGTTCAGTCGTAATAATTAGTTCTTTTTCATCGTTGACCTGGCTGACGAATACGACGCTTCCATTCCGCTCATTGGTCACAATGGTACGAACTCCTTTGCTTCCTCGATGTGTCATGCGATATTCGTCGATAGGTGAGCGTTTTCCAAAACCATTCTCTGTGATGGTTAATAATGAGCCGGTGATGTCGACAACGGTCATGGCGACCACCATGTCTTTTTTGTTTTTCAGTCGAATACCGATGACGCCGTGCGTGGCCCGTCCCATGGGTCGTAGCTCTCGTTCATTGAAACGACAGGCTTGACCACCAGCGGTTGCTATCATCACGGTCTTGGTTCCATCCGACAGCTCCACACCCATGAGTTCATCGCCTTCCTCTAGTTTAATAGCGATGATCCCGTTCACTCGGATGTTGCCATAGGCGGACAGCACCGTTTTCTTAATGGTTCCTTGTTTTGTGGTAAAAATCAAGAAATGTTTATCGTCAAACTCATGGATGGGAACCGCGGTTTCAATCTTTTCTCCTTCCTCGAGTCGTGGGAGGAGATTGATGATGGCTTTTCCTTTTGCATGACGGTCTCCCTCAGGAATCTTATAGCCTTTCATCCAGTAGACTCGGCCATGGTTGGTGAAAAACATCAGGTAATCATGGGTGCTGGTGATAAATGAGTTAACGACGAAATCTTCTTCTTTTGGCCGTACGCCGATTAACCCTTTTCCACCCCGGTGTTGTGTCCGGTAGGTTTCCGTCGGAATTCGTTTAATATAACCGTCTTTGGTAATAGTGACTACGACTTCTTGCACAGGGATGAGGTCTTCGATATCGATGCCTGCTTCGCCTTCAACAATCTGGGTGCGTCGCGCGTCACCGAATTTTTCTTTTATCTCCAAGAGCTCTCGTTTGATTTCCGCAAGAATCTTCTGTTTATCTGAAAGGAGTGATTCAAGTTCTTCAATCAGCTGTTTGGTTTCATTGTACTCCTTTTCGACCGCTTCGATTTCCATGCCGACGAGCTTCTGCAGTCTCATATCAAGGATGGCCTTGGCTTGAATCTCAGAGAGTTTAAAACGCGTCATCAGCCTGTTTTTTGCCTCTTCGACTTCTTTGCTTTGCCTGATGATTTTGATGACCTCATCGATGTTCCGCAGGGCAATCATGAGGCCTTCAAGGATATGCATTTTTTCTCTTGCTTTCTTTAGATCATAGGTGGTTCGTCGGGTGATGATCTCGATGCGATATTCAATGTAATATTGCAGGATTTCTTTGAGCATCAGGACTTTTGGCTCTCCTTTAACAATCGCGAGATTCAACACACCAAATGAGGATTGAAGCTCGGTATGTTCAAACAGCTGGTTTAGCACAATGTCATCAATGGCGTCTCGTTTCAGCTCAATGACGATACGCATGCCTTTGCGGTCGCTTTCATCACGAAGATCAGCAATACCTTCGAGTTTCTTTTCTTTGACAAGCTCAGCAATGGTCTGTAACAAAACAGATTTATTCACCTGGTACGGCAGCTCATGGACGATGATTTTGTTCTTCTGCTCCCCTTCTTCAATGGAGGTCTTCGCACGGACAACAAGTGAGCCACGTCCCGTGGAATACGCAGATAGAATCCCGCCGCGCCCGCAGATGATACCACCGGTGGGGAAATCAGGTCCTTTGATGATTTCCATAAGCTCTGTAGTAGATGTCTCAGGGGCATCGATCATCCGGATGGTGCCATCGATGACCTCACAGATGTTATGGGGCGCCATGTTCGTCGCCATACCAACCGCGATACCGGACGATCCGTTTATAAGGAGGTTCGGCAGAACTGCGGGGAGCACATCAGGCTCTTTCAGGGAGCCATCATAATTATCATGCCATCCCACGGTTTCCTTGTCAATATCCTGAAGCATGAGTTTGGTGATCTTCGCCATTTTTGTTTCAGTATATCTCATAGCAGCAGCGGAATCCCCATCGACTGAACCAAAGTTACCTTGACCTGCGATTAACGGGTATCGGAGCGAAAAATCCTGTGCCATACGCACCATGGAATCATAGATAGCCTGATCACCATGTGGATGATATTTTCCCAGAACTTCTCCGACGATGTTAGCAGATTTCTTATAAGGTTTTTCAAAGGTAACCCCTTTTTCATTCATCGCGTATAATATCCGTCGATGCACTGGTTTGAGCCCGTCCCTTATGTCAGGAAGCGCCCGGCTCATAATCACACTCATCGAATAATCAATGAACGCTCGTTTCATCTCTTCGTTAATATCACGTGGTTGATCATTTTTCTTGTTAATCTCAGCCATTTTTCCTCACCTCAGATATCCAGATTCACCACATCTTTGGCATGCTGTTCAATAAACATTCTTCTTGGTTCAACAGCCTCACCCATCAGAATCGTAAATAACTCATCAGCCTCAACAGCGTTTTCAATTGTCACCTGAAGCATCAGCCGGCAGTCAGGATCCATGGTTGTTTCCCAGAGCTGCTGCGGGTTCATCTCACCAAGACCTTTATACCGCTGAATACCAAGACCGGTTTCTCCCATCTGCTTTGCTTTTTGTACCCGTTCTTGTTCTGAAAACGCATAGTCAACAGATTTTCCTTTGGTAAGCTTATACAACGGTGGTTGTGCAATATACAAATATCCTTTCTCAATCAACGGACGCATATATCGGAAGAAAAAGGTGAGTAACAAGGTTCGAATATGCTCACCATCGACGTCAGCATCGGTCATCAGAATAATCCGATGATACCGAGCGTTCTCAATGTTGAACTCCTCAGCAATGCCGGCGCCAATCGCAGTGATCAGATGAAGAATCTCCTCACTTTTGAGGATTTTATCCATCCTGGCTTTCTCGACGTTCAGGATTTTGCCTCTGAGTGGTAGGATCGCCTGGAATTCTTTATCTCTGGCTTGCTTGGCTGAGCCACCGGCTGAATCCCCTTCCACAAGATAAATTTCCGATTGACTCGGGTCACGGCTGGAACAATCAGCAAGTTTCCCTGGAAGAGCAGATGATTCAAGAAGTCCTTTTCGTCGTGTGAGTTCTCGTGCTTTTCGTGCAGCCTCACGAGCCTTACTGGAAAGCACTGCTTTGTCAATAATCATATGGGCTACCGGTGGGTTTTCCTCAAAGAACTCAGCAAGTTTTTCGCAAGTAACACTTTCTACAATGCCGCGTACCTCTGAGTTGCCTAGTTTTGATTTTGTTTGTCCTTCAAATTGAGGCTTTCTTATTTTCACTGAGATAATCGCGGTGATGCCTTCTCGTGAATCCTCACCAGAAAGGCTAAAGCTTTCATCAAAGAGTTTATTTGCCTTACCATAGTCATTTAAAACACGGGTTAATGCTCCTTTGAATCCAGCAAGATGCGTCCCACCTTCAATGGTGTTGATGTTATTGGCAAAGGTATGGATATTTTCGGTGTATCCATCGGTATATTGCATGGCGATTTCTACTTGCACACTATCTTTTTCACCTTGAAGATAAATCGGTTTCGGATGCAGCGGTATTTTATTCTTGTTGATGTGCAGGACAAATTCGCTGACTCCGCCGTCGTAACGGAACACCTCATGTTTATCGGTGCGTTCATCGGTAATTTCGATCTGCAGACCCGCGTTGAGAAATGCCATTTCCCGCAGGCGAGTTGCTATCGTTTCATAGTCAAACTCAATGGTTTCAAAAATCTCTTTATCTGGGAAAAAGGTCACCGTGGTTCCCGTGTCATTTGCTTTTCCTATGACTTTGAGATCGGTGACTGTTTTTCCTCGTTCAAAGCGCTGCTGGTATTCCTTTCCGTTTCGTCTGACTTTGACTTCAAGCCATTTTGACAACGCATTGACACAAGAAACACCGACTCCGTGTAATCCACCTGAGACTTTGTATGCTTGTCCGTCGAATTTACCGCCTGAATACAGCATGGTGAGGATGACTTCGACGCCTGGTATTTTGTATTTTTCGTGAATGTCGACAGGGATTCCTCGTCCGTTATCAGCTACGCAGAGCGCCCCGTTTTTTTGAATACTTACTTGGACAGTTGTACAGTAACCGGCGAGTGCTTCATCGATGGAATTATCCACGACTTCGTAGACAAGATGGTGTAATCCTCGTATGTCGGTGCTTCCGATGTACATCCCCGGGTTTTTTCGGACGGATTCGAGTCCTTCGAGGACCTGGATTTTATCAGAATCATAGGAGTTTTCAAGTACGGTTTTGTTGTCTTTCATGGGGATCACTTCGTTACAAAGTCTACACTAGTTCTGGTTGTTTTATGTTAGAGGTTTTTATCCCATTTTCCTAGGGTAGATTTACGGGAGACTCATATGGAGTGAAGCCTAATAAAGGTTACTATTGAGCGAACCTTAATATTTTAAAGTTGTATCATTCCTTTATAATATCTATAACATTATAATGTATAGTATAATGCTTAACAAGAAAAAAGTTAAAAAGAGTATTTAAACGTATGAGAATAAAAGAAATTATAACTGGTTTTTTAAGAAGGATTAAATAACGATAATTCTATCTACACCAAGGTGGAGGCTTATGAATAAAAAAATTGTCATCAGCATATTGTTTATAGGAATTTTGGTAGCAGGAAGCAACTTCGCCAGCATCGCATCTGCAGCAGATGAAGAGGTCGCAGAACGATATGCTCCCATCCTCTATTTTGTGGAAGGAGAACAATGTTATCCCGTGGATGTTTCCTACGCCCTTGAGAACTCATATCTGTATGAAAATGAGAACCCGTCACCGTTGTCCACCACACCAACCGAGGCCTTGTTAAGTACACTAACGACTGACAATTATTTCCTTGATAATCAACGAGGGACGGTCGCAGTCGGTGACAATGGCATCGAAAATGATTATCAAAGTAAGATGGCAGCATTGGGATATAAGGTCTATGCCAACGTCGATACGGTCAACTCCGTCATTCAATACTGGTTCTTCTATGTATTTAACGCAGGAGATTTGAACCGTCACGAAGGCGACTGGGAGCTAGTCCAGGTGGTACTGTCAGGCGGACAACCATCTGAAGTCATGTTCAGTCAACACTATTCAGGACAAAAAGCGCAATGGAGCCAGGTCGAGAAAGAAGGAGAACATGTGAAGGTGTATGTGGCACTCGGAAGCCATGCAAACTACATCAAACCGTATTCTGGAAAAGTAGGCTTAGCAAACGACATGGTTGCAGATAACGGAAGAATCCTACGACCCACCGATTACACCATCGAGTTGTTAAACACACAACCCTGGCTTTCCTTTGGAGGCCGTTGGGGATGGGCTGGTGTGGACCAATCAGCCACTGCAGAAGCAGCAATCTTGGGGGAAGCAGGACCGAATGGTCCGAAATTTAGAGAAGGCGGAACCATGTGGCAGCCACTCGCCTGGGCAAATAATCTTCAACCAGCAAACGATATCCTCTTCCTTCTTGAATGGCTTATCTATAACTTCGTGCTGCTGTTCATTCTTTTCACTGTTGTTTCATTGCTTTTGTTAATCTTTTTCATCTATCGACGGAAGAAAAAGCATGGACTTGGACCACGAGTATTTTCGTTGTTCTACATTGATGGTACCAATCAAAAAAGCATCGGCAATATCCTCTGCATCGTTGTGATCATCATGACCGTCATAGCGTTGTTCCTCCCCTGGTACACGGTCACCGCGGACGTGTCTATCCCGGGTTCAGAGCAAACAGGCACGTTTGATGTAGTCTCCGTCGATGGCATCAACGGGGTTCAGATACGGCTTCCGAATCGGAACGGGCCGGTTCCTCTCGGGACCTTTGCAGTACCCTTCTTCCTTATCATCGGTATTGGCCTTGTGTTTCTAGTGCTTTCAACCATTGGGATTTCGCAGAGTAAAAAACTTGGTAAAAAATATGTTCTCCGAGGGGTACGACTGCTATTTCCCTTCCTTTTCATTTTAATTTTCATACTCCTGTTCGCTTCCATCATTCCAATGATCGCACCACCGAACATCGAAGGAAACGCAGATATGCAAAGTGCGATGGATGCAATCTCTGCTTCCCCGTTTAGCGGGCAATCCACGGTTCAAATCATAGAAGTTCAAGGCGGGTCGATCCAGCTTGCGTGGGGCTTTGGGATCGGTGCGTATCTTCTGCTCTTCGCAGGTATCCTGCTTATCATGGCAGGTCTTATGGAGATGACTGTTCATGAGCAGTTTTTCGAAGACAAATCCCCTGCTCAAATGAATATAGAAAAGAAAGAATAATGCTGTAAAAAAGGAATCTTGATGCTCGTCAACGCTGATTTGCATATCCATTCACGGTATTCTGGTGCTACGAGCGATAGGATGACGATCGCCGCTCTTTCTGTCGAAGCACCACGAAAAGGCATCGCAGTCATGGCGACCGGGGATTGTCTAAATAATAATTGGTTAAAGGAAATCAAGACCTGTTCTATCATCGATGAGGGGACATTTGAGTTGAACAACACCCGATTCATTCTCAGCACCGAGGTTGAAGATGCATCTCGTGTACATCATCTTCTATACTTTCCGAGTGTATCCGCTGTCGAGACCTACAAAGAAGCGATTAAATCAAAATCAAAGAACCTTGAGACAGACGGACGCCCGAACGTGAACATGAACGGGATAGAACTCGCAAGTCTTGCAAAAGATGTTGATGCTCTCATCGGCCCTGCGCATATTTTCACCCCTTGGACGGCGATGTATGCGTACCATCCGTCTCTTCAGAGTTGCTATGGTGATCTGACGCCTTATATCTCATTCGTTGAACTGGGATTGAGTGCTGACACAGATTATGCAGATACCATCCAGGAGCTGCATCGACTTACGTTCCTGACAAATTCAGATTGTCATAGTCCACACCCGGTACGACTTGCTCGGGAGTTCACTCGCTTTGAGGTCGGTGATGCTACCTTTACAGAAATCAAAAAAGCTATCCTTCGAACAGGGGGGAATAAACCCGTTTTGAATGTTGGTTTGCCCCCGCAAGAGGGAAAATACAACGAGTCTGCCTGCATCTCATGTTTTACTCATTACACGCTTGATGAGGCGACCAAACGACGGTGGAAATGCAGCTGCGGGAAACGCATCAAGAAAGGAGTACGGGACCGCATTAGAGAAATCGCCACCTTCAAAGAACCACAGCATCCTGCGCATCGGCCGCCGTATGTATATCTCATTCCACTCTCAGAGATTATCGCTAAAGCACTCGGGCAGCACACTCCCTTTACACAGAGTGTTGCTAAGAGATGGGATGAGCTTATCACCGCGTTTGGTTCCGAGATTAACGTTCTCCTCGATGCGGATCTTCAGAAGGTCGCACGGGTGACGGTCCCAGCGATTACTGCTGCCATCCAGGCGTTTCGTGATCATAAAGTAATCATCATCCCCGGTGGTGGAGGTAAATATGGGACCATTGAACTTCCCACAGACGACAACCCTATCATGCCTGTGCCTCTCGGTCCGAAAAACTCACAGTCTAGTCTGCTTGATTACTGAGACATGGTGATTTTCTTGAATTATAAGAGCACAGAAAAAAAAATCAAAGAAATGCTTATCAAAAACAAATCAGCAACGACTCTGCAGGATGTCGTCGATGTTCTCTACGAAAGCTTTGAGAAATATAGTTGGGTGGGTATTTATCTCGTGAAAGGAGACGTTCTTGTTCTTGGTCCATGGAAAGGGGAACAGGTGACAGAACATACAAAGATCTCGATTGGGAAAGGGGTCTGTGGGTCTGCTGCGCGAAGTGGAAAAACCGAGGTTGTGAATGATGTGTCCAAAGACAATCGGTATCTCTCCTGTTTTCGTTCAACCCGATCAGAGATTGTCATTCCGATTACAAAGAACAGTAGAGTGATTGGTGAAATCGATATCGATTCTGATATCCCAGCTGCATTTAACAAAACTGATACTAAGTTTTTAGAAAAAATCGCAGATATGCTCTGTCAGCATATCTGAGAGATTGATTTTTTTTTCAGTACTCAAGATCTTCATCATCGCCAGGATGGCTCAGAAAAGGTTCGTTCATCACTGCGAAGTACATTCTTTCACAGCCTTTTAAGAGTTGTTATCCTTCGGACATTGGTTTTATCAGGATTTTTTCGATATAGATTTTAGCCCAGATGAAGGTAAAAGCTCCTCCTATTATGTTTGCTATTACCAAACCCCACCAGGCGCCAATAAGTCCCCAATTAAGGATTACCGCAAAAAACCATGCTAAGGGAACGGTTAAAACGATAGTTCGCAGCACGGTCGCAAGCAAGGAATACATCCCTTTTCCTATCCCTTGGAACAAAGCAGATGACAGCATTCCAAATGCGGTCGCTGGATAAAAGATGCAGATGATTCTGAGGAACGTAGTGATATCATTTCCCAACCGGGCTGTATCTGAGGATTGCGTAAATGCTGCAGTGATAACTGGTGCGAAAATGAAGGTTGCTACCGCTATTGATGTCTCGATAAGAATACCGATTTTTAAGGCGTATAAATGAGCGATGTCAATTTTTTTATAGACTTGAGCGCCATATGCGGCTCCGGTGACTGATACCACCGCAGTTGCCATCCCAAGAAGCGGCATTGACGCCATAGTTGCGACGCGCCATCCCGCTGAAAAGACTGCGACACCATCAAGACCCCCGACGCGTTCGACGATGATGTTCATCATAAACATCATAATCGACATCGATAGTTGCATCACCGATGCTGGAAATCCGACAACTAAGATATCTTTCATAATTGATTTGTCAAAACTGAAATCGCGAAATCTGAATGCTACATATGTGTCTCGTTTTAAAAAAAGCCAGTAGAAGAGGAGCATTGCTGAGACACTCATGGAGACAACAGACGCCCATGCTGCACCAGGGACCCCTAAATTGAGGGTGTATATGAAGATTGGATCTAAGACAACATTGAGAATCCCTCCCAGGACCATAGCAAACATCGCTCGTTTTGCGTCTCCTTCTGATCGAAGGACTGCATTAGCGATGAAGGAGAAAAAGCTGATGATGGTCGCTGAGTACATAATTCGTGCGTACATGGAAGCGGTTGCTATGGTCCGCCCTGCGCCTATCAAACGAAAAATATCATCAGAAAATACAAATAAAGGAACCGCGTAGAGTATCGCAAGAATACACATGATAATCATAGTGTGTACCGCTGCGTTATCCGCTCCTTTTTTGTTTTTCGCACCAATTTTTCTGGATATCGCTGAGCCTCCGCCAATCCCCAAACCCGTGGCAATAGCTGTCCCCATGAACAATAATGGGAACACAAAACCTACTGATGCAAGAGCATCAGATCCTAGACCAGACACCCAGATCGCATCAACAAGATTATATAGAGTTTGGACGGTCATTGCGATAATCATTGGCCATGATAAGCTAAGAATCGCTTTCTTTGGGTCGCCAAGTAACGCTTTGACACCTTTCGTTTGGTTCTGAAACGGTTGTGAAGAATCGTCATTTTTCTCTTGTATGTTCTGGCTCACTGGCCGGGGAATGAAGCGTACGATATTTGAATGTTTTTATAGGGGGCAAGGAAAGAACTTATATAGAATCAGATGATATGAAATGATATGGGATACCTTCGGGTATGAGGTTTGGAGGTTCAGAGAATGGGGTTGTTGAATAGGAAATTCCAAGCGTTTTCCCTTGAGTTCGTCGGTGAGGAAATCCGTAGCATGATTAACCCTGAGCTTGCGCAGGATATGGATGTTCTCTGTGACGTGATTGTCTATATGGAGTATTCTCTTCATTCTATGCAGAAGATCGTTGAGATTAATCATGCACAAGAGAAACTCGTGAAATGTCGTGAGGACTTCCATAATACTGAGTGGTGGAAGGAGAAGCAAGGCCAGGTAATGGTGCGACAACCGTCGATGAGGTCTGGCCTTTTTTGAAAAAGACGATGAAGTGAGCAAGAACCCGATTGGGTGTTCATTTTTTTCTCATCTTTCAATGAATACAAGATTTTCTCTCTATGCTAAAAGAGAATTAATAAAGGAAATCTTGTTATCAACTATGAGGTGTTGTGAATGGATTTACTTGGAATGATAGGATGGGCATTGCTCATCATTGTTTTAGTCTGGTTTTTCTCGATGGGAATACGCATTGTACGGCCAACTCAACGGGCGCTTGTTGAGCGATTAGGGAAGTACAATCGTTTTCGACAACCTGGTTTTGCTTGGATTATCCCTGTCGTTGAACGATTGATTAAAGTAAACATTACCGAAATGATGGTCAATGCAGAGCCACAGACGATCATTACAAAAGACAAGCTCAATGCGCAGGTCGATGCTCAAGTGTATTTCAAGGTGAAAATAGATGAAAACTCTGTAAAGGCATCCCAATACAACGTGTTTGATTATAAATATCAGATTGTAAATCTCGCTCGCACAACGCTTCGTAATATTATTGGTACTCTGAACTTGAATGAAGCTAATAGTGATCGGAATAGAATCAACAATGAGCTGATGAGCACACTTCGTAGTGAAACAGCGAATTGGGGCATTGAGGTTGTCCGCACCGAGTTAAAGGAGATAGACCCGCCAAAAGATGTACAAGATACCATGAACAAGGTGGTAAAAGCGGAAAACGAAAAACAAGCAGCGATTGATTATGCGACAGCAGCCGAGACACAGGCAGACGGTTTACGAAGAGCGGAGATAAAAAAAGCTGAGGGGATGAAACAAGCAGCAATTTTACAAGCAGAAGGGCAAGCGTTGGCAATCGTGAAAGTCGCTGAAGCGGATGCAGCCAAAATAGAGAAGATAAACACTGCGATTCAAAAATATTTCAGGAATGAAGCGCAGATGTATAAAAAATTGGAGACAATCCAATTTTCACTTGAGAATAATACGAAATACGTTATTGATCCGCATACGGCGATTACGAATGTGATTGCTGAGCAGATGGCAGGGATCGTCCCGATTGAAAAAAAAGATACGTCCGGGGCAGAGTCGACCGGTTAAGATATTCTCGAATGCCGGTGAGGTCTTTCGTTCGAAACAACCCTTTTTTAGAAGAAGGATCAGGAGTGGGCTCGTTGAGATTCGAACTCAAGACCTCCTCCGTGTCAGGGAGACGTCATAACCAACTAGACCACGAGCCCAATAAGGAGAACTCTCTCACTTCGTGTAGCGTAACCAGAATTTCTAATGCTTTTTAAATGTTTCAGTACGCAGTAGCCGTGTAGATTTTCACAGGGATTTATGAGTACGTGACCGGGAATTCTCCGCCGTATAAGTCCACATATGTTGGGTGTTGATTACCACCGAGATTCAACCAGAACTCAGCCCATGCAAATGCTTCCTCGGCAGAATTTATTCCATCACCATTACCTGTTAAATCAGCCCAGCCACCAAAACCGCTGATGAGAAGATCTGAGAAATCTGAGCCATAGGATACTTCATTTTCCTGACAGGACATCGCTGTAAATCTCTGTTGATTGGAGCTGGGTAATGGTAAATCATTAAATCCGCCGCTATAGCAACTGTCTACAACAAGATAAAGGCCTTGACAGCGAATGATGCTGACGAAGAAATTCAACAAATCATCCCAGATGACACCATAGCTTGTACTGAATCCATTATACATGTAAAGAAATTCGTCAGTTCCATCTGACTCGTCTCTTGGTGGTAAATCCCATGCCGCCCCATTACTCTTAGTTAAGAAATATCCATGTGTTGTAAGATAGATAAAAACATAATCCTCACTTCTTGAGTTTTTCCTCAGCCAAAGCAATTCCTTAATAAGGTTCTGAAGGTAACATTGACCAGCTTTCTGGACATGGATATTACCGGCTTGCCAGTATTGCGGTGAATCCAGAAGCGTGTCATACAGGGCGTCACAGGCGTCCAGCATCGATGGGCGGTCTTGCTCAGGGTTTCCCTCGTACGTCCCTACAGCAAATAATAATCCCCAGTATTGAGATTGCATTGCTTGCTCGGGTTGTATGCTTTTCTTTTTTACAGATAAACTGCTTAATCCAGCGGTACATGCTGGAGATATCAATAATACAATACAGATCATCGAGATAATGCCTACGCTGAATTTTATTTTTGTCTTCATATTATTCCCTCAGATAATAAGTAATTATAATAATATAATCATATAAATTCTTTTCGTTTCTTTTCATCACATGGGAAAAAGAAACGATTTAATACACAAGACCTATTTCAGGGTCAAACAATACCATTAAGGGACTCATATGGAGGCAATCATCCTTGCAGGAGGCTTTGGCACTAGACTTCGGCCATTTACTTTTACCAGGGCAAAATCACTTTTACCGATTCTCAATGAGCCGATGATTGCCCATTTAATCAAAACGTTACCAAAAACAGTCGATACCGTCGTACTTGCCGTGAATTACCGACGTCAACAAATCGAGGAGTATTTTTGCAGCCATGATTTTGGGAAGACCATCATTGTCAACGAAGAACCAGAGCCACTAGGAACTGGCGGTGCTGTCAAATTTGCTGA
>Ga0209287_10000059_pt1 | contig 66115 bp, 51 predicted proteins | sample PPLLak3cmMay2015_2_FD_187255 | JGI IMG/M metagenome (GOLD analysis project Ga0209287, IMG submission 187255) | Freshwater sediment microbial communities from Prairie Pothole Lake near Jamestown, North Dakota, USA - PPLs Lake P8 Core (1) Depth... | ecosystem: Environmental > Aquatic > Freshwater... | reverse complement strand
CCTATGCCAGTAAAATTAATTCTATTGAGGACGTGATAGACCAAATGGAAAATCGACACCGACAACGTAAAATGGCTATTGATCAGCATTATAAAACATAATCTAATTTGTCAAAGTAGAATTAAATGCAGTGCTTTATTATCGTATCTCAAAGCAGCGCATGATACTTCCAATATATCAACAAAAAGACAGATAGAGTTAAAGAATATTCTAGGTCAAGCACTTTCCATTGCTGGTTCCATTCAGGATCGTAATAATAAGAATAAAATTTATAGTTCCCTAGTTGATGCTTCAATATTTATTAATGATACTGCTATAATGGATATCTTATCTAAAAAAGTAGAAAATAAAGAAGATAGGTTGAAATTATTCGGTTACAATTACCGAGATAAAATCGTAGATATCAAAACATTAGAAATTTCTACACCTCTTGCCAAAGAAGACGAACCTTATAAATCCAAAACAGGCAAAAATTACGCACCATATTTCTTAATAGATACAATTTTAATCTCTGGTATAAACGAACTCAATCAAGCTCTACTCCGTTCAGAAAAGATAAAAGACAAAAGAGATAAATCAAATTACCTCGCATTTTATTTTTCAAATCTTTTTGAACATATAACTTTTGTCCCTAGTGAAGTAGAATATAAGTATATACTCGATAAAATATATGCAAATGTCGAAAAAATAATTCATGAAGGCATTAGGACAACCATACTTCAATACATAGTCAAGGCCTCAGGCGAAATGAGATATAAAGAAATGCTTGACAAAGTACATGTTAGTGCAGAAAAGACATTATATGAAGACCTAAGGACATCTATACTTCAAGACATAGCCAAAACCTCTGGTGAAATGAGATATAAGGAAATGCTAGATAAGGTATTTGCAAGTGTAAAAAAGTTAACACAAGATGACTTTAGGTCAGCTTTACTTCAATCCATAGCTGAGGCTTCGGGCGAAATGGGATATAAAGAAATGCTCGATAATGTACTTTTAAGTGCAGAAAAGATAACAAATGAAGGTTATAGGTCAGATATATTTTACTGCATATCCAAGGCCTCTAGTAAATTGAGGTATAAAGAAATGTATGACAAACTACTTGTAAGTGCAGAAAAAATATTGGATGAAGGAAACAGAACCGATATATTTGCTTTCGTAGCTTATGATTGCGTAGATGCAGGGTACAGAAGTTTAGCAAAAAATGTTCTCAATAAAATGTTAGCAAATGCAACCCAATACAAGTATATTGAGAATAGAAAATATTCTTACATTTTTATATGTAAATTGGCATCAAAGATCAAATATGATACTGTTGTATATGAAACCATTAAAATAGCTAATGGGCTTCAAGACAGCAAGTATTTGTCTGAGGTTTTAACAATGGGGCTCGCAGCATGCCTTCAGTTAGATAACTTTAAAAAAGGAAAAAACTGCTTAAACGGTATTATATCTCCAGAAGATAAATGCATCGCTTACTTTAACCTTTATAAATACAATTATTGTAGAAATAATAATCTAACTACTAAAGATGACCTGTTCAAACAAATTTTTAAAGTAGATAAATAGTTGTTATTGGTTAGAGTTCAATTACTATTTTGACTTTCTAAGATTTATGCTTAAAAACTGTCCTCCTCCAAGTGTTTCATTTGTATAGATAGGTAACAAAAATACCAAAAAGAGTAAGCCACCCTAAAAGGGCAGCTTACCGATAGAGAACGAGAGCCACAAGAGCTGAAGGGAGACCACCGGCACCGAACCACGAACTATAAAAAAGCGGAAACGTGCCGAACTGCAAGCGTAGGAGACCAGCCACCAGCCAGCCAACCTACAACGGAAAATACAGTAAAACATAATGCCCTCGCAGGCACAGGATGGGGGCAAAATATGCAAGGGCAGACCAAAAAATACTACCCGGAGGTACGGAGGGTGGAGATTTTTTGAGGCTGGCGCAGCGAACCCTTGTCAGATTTTGCAACCAGCCTGTAACTTTGCTATTATGTTTTGGTGTATTTGGAATGCTTAGTAGTATATAAATTAATTTGAATGAGCTAATCAAGTCAACTAATTGTTTGTACCTTATAAATTAACATGATTAATAAAAAATACTGCACTGTAATGGCGCATGACTTTTAGAAGAAGAATGAAAAACACCATATAACCTGATTTATTTTGCCTTCCATATATAAATCATTTTCTATTTTTTTGTAATAAAAGAACAAATTCATTTGTATTATGTAAGAATTCCAAACTACTTTCATCTTTAAGCCATTGAATATCTGTAAAACCACTATCAATTGCTTTTTGAATATTGGTTAAAGCATCTACTTTGTTTTTCATTGATGAGTAATAACAAGCCCAATATATAAAATACCAAAAATTTCCCGGGATACCTAACCTTGTTGCTTCAACTAAATCATCTTTTGATTTTTCCAATCTACCCAATTTTATATAAGCAAAGGCTCTACTTATGTAATATTCGCTCTCTGGTTTGATTTTAATTGCTTTTTTATAATATTTCAATGCTTTAATGTAATTTTTACTCTCTCTATAAAGAAAAGCTGCGGTTTTCCAAGCATAACTATCCTTAGGTTCATAATAGACTAATTCTTCAGCATATTTTATGGCTTTTTCAAACGATTGGTGGTTTTGATAGAAGAAAATAATATCGTACCACTTACGCAAAAATTGGTTTATGTTAGGAAGCACTCTTACTAGTTCAATTGCCTGAGTTAAATAATATTCTGCATCAACATATTTCTTTTCTGAATTATCGATGAAACCATAAAACGAATAAATATCAGAAATTTTTGGTTTTACAATCAGTGGTGCATCAGTTAGATGCTTTTTATTAATCATTAATGACTTATTTAGATAATATTTTGAACTATCATATTGATTTTTATAATAATATGCAAACCCAAGTTGCATAGAAGATTCTGCAATGTTGAATTCAAATGAAGGTACTTCACTAAAACTATTATAGTATTTATATGCCTTTAGTAAATTAACCTTTGAACTATCAATGTTATCTGATCTGAGATACACAATCCCTAAACTTAATAAACATTCAGCAATTAAAGGGTATATGTTAGGATTGTCTTTAATAGATTTTCTTGTTACTAACGCTTCGTTCAAATAATTTCTTGCTTCACTTACATTATTGATGTTCATATAAAGATTCCCTAGTTTAAAACTAGCTGTAGAAAAGTTTAATTTGTATAAAGGATTATCCATAGATGCTATCAAATACCCATTTCGTGCTGATTTTAAAAATCTAATGGCATTTGTACTATCAAGAATATTTGTAAAATAATCGCCAAAACCTAAAGAGATATCAGCATTTAATTGTACATTTTTAGCAATTATTGAATCTGGAATCATTTGATATATGCTGTATGCTTTCGAAAAGTAGTAATCAGATACTTTAGTTTCATTCATAAATAAATTGTGAAAACCTAGATAAAGCATACCATCCACCCAATAGGGTTTATTAACAATGGGAATCGAATCCCCAAAATTATTAAACACATCACATGAGTTTTTAAAATATGTAATCGACTCTGCAGTCTTGTTTACAAATAAAAACAATTTGCCCAAAAGATTCGATGAAATCGCCAAATTTGCAAAATGTTTTGCTGGATTGGATTTTTGAATTAATTTATTATTTAATTCTATAGATTTTTTTAAGCACTCTTCTGATTTTTCTTGATTGGAGTTAAAATATAATTTGCCTAATTGATAATTTATCGAAGCTAAGTCTTCATAACGTGCTTGTAAATATGCTGGAGAGAATTGATTTATTAAATTTAAAGACCGTTCAAAGTATTGAATTGATTTTACTCTATCAATAGATTCATAAAAGAAACCTAGTCTTGTACAGCATACTGCCAATTTTTCTCGAAAAACACTTGGGTTTGATTGATAGTATGATACGAAAATTTGTTCTGCTTTTATTAAATATTGTTCTGCTGATTTTAATTGATTCTTTTGGGAAAGAACTAAAGCTAAAGAAAGGTAAGCTTCAGCAATAAAATGTTTATATAAACCTGAATCAACTTTTATATAGTTATTGAATATATCTATTGCATGCCATATAGGTTTTTCAGAATCTTGAATTACTCCTAAAGTTAAATAATTTGATGCAAGGGCTGAAGAGTCTCTTAATAAATGAGAATTAGCCAATTGATTATCAATTCCTATTGCCTTCTCAATATATGATTTAGCTGACATAGGTTTATTATTAATATGATCAAGTTTACCAAGATAACTATAAATAGTTGATAACATAGTTAAATACAATTTTGGAACTGCTTTGGCTAAACTATCATAAATTGCAAGAGATTTTAATAAATAATTGTTAGCTATATAGTAATTAACATTATAATAAAGCACACCTAGTTCAAAATTTATATCTGCATATTTTATTTTATGGTCAGGTAGATTTGATTCAGGAGAATCATTTATATATTTTAAGGCCTGCGTAAGATACTTATTTGCTTTATCAAAATTATTCATATTGGAATAAAGTATGCCTAATGAAGAATACAGATCCGTGATAAAATCAAAGTATTCCTTTGCTCCTAATGAAGTGTCAGAGCTTACAGTTTGTAAACTTCTTAATAGATATTCTTCTGTAAATTTATAATCCATCCTAATGTAAAATACTTGACTATAATGGTAATAAACTCTAGCAAGGTCTAAACAATATATATTTTTATTTGAGTTGATTAACTCATGGTAGAAATTAATAGATTTCAAAAATAATGAATCACAAACCGTTTTATCATTTTTTGAATATAAGGCAAGTCTACTGTATGTCAGTGCTAATGATTCTTTATTAAAATTGGTTGGGTATTTAGCGTAAATGGTTTGAAGTATTTCTAAAGCCTTATTTTCATATAATAAAGCAATAGAATCAATATTACTTAAGTCATATTGATGAGCTAATAACCCATAGGAGGATGCTAAAGACATACCATAAGCGAAAAAATTTTTATCAGTTAGTTTCTGATATATTTCAATTGCTTTTTTTAAGTATTGTTCTCCTTCATTAAAATTGTGATATTGAAAATTATTAGTTGCTGTTCTTGAGTATATATTGGCAAGTTTATTGTCATCAATTATTGAATTATTGATGCAGGTAGTTAAAGCTAAACTATCATACAAAAGTGCTTTTTTATAGTTTTGCTGCTTAGTATATAAATAGCTAAAATTTAAATAAACATCAGAAAGGGATATGCGTTTTTCAGCATCATTTAAACTATTTACAATAATAAGTTGTTGTGTATAATATAATTCTGACATTTCATAGTCATTTTTATCCTGCCAAAAAGATCCCAGAATGCTATATATTAGAATTTTTAATTTAGCAAAATCTACATAGTTAAAACTAGATAGTTGTATAGTTTCACTTAATTTATCTGCTTCGTTTGCATATTTATGAGATGTTTCGTTTTCTCCATTTATATGATATGTTAGGCTAAGTAATAAATTAAAAAAGGAGGTGGTGTATTTATATATTAATTCATCTTTCAGTGATGGACTAGTAGATATTCTAAGACCCATCAAAGAATAATATTTTAACTTTTCATAATCTTTCTGTTGTAATAATAAATTTGAAAATAAAATTAAATTCACTAGATTAGTAGTATCTGCTAAGAATGCTAATTCATAACAATATTCTGCTGAATCAAATTCAAATTTATTTTGATAAAAATCTCCTAATGCTATATTCGACTTAATGAGACTTATTTTATTCTTCTTTGTTTCTTCAAGTGCTTTAGTCTGTTTGTTTTCTGTTTCTATTAATTTCTTTAAGTTTTGTTTTATTTGTGCATTTTCAAGAGTTATAATGGCACTATCTATTTTACCAATTTTTAAGTAGTTTGTAGCTGAATATAAAATTGGAGAAACATCTTTAAAATCAGTATAACCGTATTTATCTGCAAATTCATTTACCTTAATTAATAATATATCTCTCTCATTGCTTAAATTTTTAATAATTTCATCATTGTTAGATTCTAATGACGTTAATTTATTTTCATATTGAAGTATTATATCTTTTTGTATATAATATAAAATTCTTTCACGAGTTAATTGATTTTTAGGACACAAAAACAATAACAAGGTATCTTTATTACTTTCAGGAAGTTTTGTTATTGTATCAGTCAAATTAATAATATCCCAGTCGTCTTTATAATGGATGAATAGATGAACCTCTTGGCCTGGAAGAACCTTATAAAACGATAAAGTAAAAAAGCCATTGTCATCACTTATTTTCGGGTGTGCATTATTTGAGTATATTTCGACTCCTTGCAGTGGCAGGATTATTTCATGGCTCTTTCTATAGACTTTAATATTTAATAAATTATTTTGACCTATTACATTTTGTGATATAATAAAGATAAATAATATAATAAGAAAAGTTTTCATGGAATTTTAACTTTAATATTTAAGTCGTCGTGATTCCCAGGATACACAGTAAAATTTTTTATAATGTGACCATTAGGTGTAGAAAAAAATATTTCTTGTGATTCTTTTTGAAATTGTTTAGGAATTTCAATATGAAACCTTCCATTCTCATTCGTTTGTGTATTTATATCACCAATACGAACCTTTATTCCTTCTAACAAGTTATTATTATTATCTCGAACAGAACCCGAAACACAACAAAGACTATTATCGCGTTCTATTTTCAAGGTAGGACTATTTCCCTTTTTCAACAACAATTTAATGGTCTTCTTGCCATTTGTAAATTGCCACCCATTTGTAATTAATTCTACCGAAACAGAATCCTTGTTAATTGAAATCTGTTTAAATGTAACAGTACCTTTATAATCTATAAATTCTTCTCGTTTGTCGTTCTCAATTTGCATTATAACCTTACCTTCATTTTTAAATACGGTATTATCTTCAGCACTTACAAAGAATATAGTAAGATCTGTTAAACATTTATCTGATGTATCAATAAACGCCGGATTATATTTAAATACAAAGAAGAAAACAGCTAAAGCACCACCTGCAGAAATAAGAGTTTTATATCTTAATTTGAAAAAACCTGGAAGTACAGAAGCAAATCCAGCAACAGCAATTGAAAGTACTATCCGAAAAACAATATACTGTGAACTTGAAGGACATGGGAAGATAGCTACAAGAAAAAGTATTATCACAATAAAAACGATACCAACTATGGCTGGGAAATAAAAACTCTTTTTATTCATAGTTACTATATTTCTGCTTAGATTGAATAATTATTTTTAAAATAGCAATTTATAAAAAAAAGATGAAACAAAGTCATATACAAAAAACATTTTTAAACATAAAGTTAACATTTTTAAACCAATAGCATAATAGGTTATACTCTGAATAAATTAAGTTTCTTCCCATACAATGCTTAGAACAGTATTATACTTGGGAGTAATTATACAATACTCAAAGAATTTATAGTTCATATCGTTCTCCCAATTATTTAAGACAAACCAAGTAGATTTCCAGATAGGTTGTTTTGATTCATGTTTTGGGTAAATTGTTTGTTTATCGAAAAATTCATAAGCAACGGAATCCTCAGGTGGTGTGAGATTAGTCCTATCATTTATGAAATGGGGATAATTCTCAGGTCGTTTCCAATATTTAACTTTATTATTGTAGGAATAGAAAAGACAAATAGGATGATTGCCTAAGTTAAAGTAACGATATGCAATTGAGGTTATGCTTGTTTTAAATCTATTTGATAGATGCCGCAATAAATCAGGGCTAAACTTTTTATTTTGACATTCTTTAATAAATAATTCCTCTGGCATTAACAGCTCTGAGGCAAATTCGTTTGCTTCGGTTTCCTGACTGCCTTTCTGGAAATATTCGAGCGTTGCATCTGTATCATCATGGATAGGAATTAGGTTTCGATGCATTTCAAAATGTCCTAACTCATGAGCAATTGTAAACCTTCGCTTACCTTCGTATTCAATATTTGAGTTGATGGTAATTATAGTTTTTTTAGCACCAAAAACAATTCTTCCATCTGCATTAGATAATGGTTGTTCTCTTAAGGTCACCCCTACGCCAGAAACTATTGATTCTATTGGGAATTCAGTAGGATCATCAAGACCATACCTGTCCAGCATTCTTTTACATGCAATAGCTCCTTTTGAAATGTTCATTGCTAGGATTCTTCTGTTTTATCAATTTCTTCAAGTAGTTTTACTAAATCAATTTCGGTTAAAAGTTCTCTTAACCCCTCATCATCGAGTTTTTCTAAGTTTCTGAATTGATATGCAAAGGCTGTTTCATGCAAAAGATTTTTCAATCCCTCACCTGATAATTTTTTATTCTTATCAATATATGCTTTTAACTTCTCAAAGGCTTTCTCAATCAGTTCATCATCCCTTTGTTTATTTCTTATGGCCGATAATTTGAATTCTAATTTTTTAAATAATTTTCGCCTCAATTCAACATCATTATCTGGATTAATGCCTTCTTCAACCAAAAAAGCTTTTGCTTCACTAGTATCATTTATAAGTATCTCGTCATAAGATTCATCGAACCTATCAAAAAATGATTCATTATGTTTTCTATATGATGTCATTTGTTGAATAATTTAATTTTGATTTTGGAGGTTTTTCTGTTCAATCTTCGAAGTATATTATTTAAAAGAGATGCTTCGATACCCAATTCTTTTCTGATTTTGTCAGGTTTTATAATACCGTCTGCCATGCAATCAAACACAAGTAATTCATCATCATCTGCATTAAGATTTTTTAGTTCATTAAATACAATCACTCGTAAGTCATCGTTTGAGATGGTATCTTGAAAACTATCTTGGGTTTTGTTACCTTCTTCAATGGTTTCGAGAGTATTCACATTTGTTCTATTTTTCGTTTTGAAGGAATCATAAATATGACTTTGTACAACTCCAAAAATGAAGGTGTTAAACTCAGGACAACTTTCTTTGCACCAATTTCTAGTGCCAGTGACGAATATTAAGTCCATAACCTCACTAATTATTTCATGAGCCTTGGACTTTAGCTGCTCATTACTTTTTACAACGCCGTACTTGTATCTTAATGTATTAAAAATATATGCTTCTAACCTGATATATAAATCATCCCAGGGTAGGCTATTGAAGACTTTAAAAAGTTCTTCTCCTTTAACATATATCTTACTATCTGCCATTCTCTATATATAAATGCTAAAACTAAAAAAATATTTACCATTTGATGGTAAAAAAATTCATCTGAATAGCATATCTAAGTAGATACTAAAATAATAAAAAAAATCATTATGGCAACAAATCAACCATTTGGGGATAGTTCAAGAAAGGGTTCTGTTAAAAACCGAACACAGATTCAGAATACCAAAACAGGGCTGTGGGTAAAACGCGATAAAGAAACAGGCAAGTTTATGGATGTTAAGACATCGAGTGGGAAACCATTTAAAGGTATTCGAAAGGAGAACCAATGATGAATTTATTAGAGGAAGCAAAGTTTATTATTAGCAGGTATGACCATTATTTCGATAGTATTAATAGCAAAAGCAATATTTACCTTGCTTTAAATACTTTTATCATAGGTGGAATAATATCTGGTTATTATGCTTTAGATAAGCAATACCATTTTGGATACTCTTTTAAGTATCTCTTCCTTGTAATCTTACTTGTAAACCTAGGGGCAATTTTCTTTACATTATCAGCCATTCGTCCTTTTTTATGTAAGCGAAGAAACCTCCCGGAAAAATCTCTCTATTATTTCGGTGATGTTGCAACCTTTAACGTTAGCCATTACAGGAAAACACTGAAAAATATTACCGAACAAGACCTTTTAAATGATGCTACAAATCAAATACATCAACTTGCTACTGGCTTAAATAAGAAATATAAACGAATAAATCTGGCTTCAATACTTATAGGGGTTCAGGTATTTTTAATTATGGTATTTGTGGTTTTATTAACATTAAAATATTGAAAGATTATGAAGTTGTATGATAATTATATTGAGAACATTAAAACTGTGATTTCAAGGGATAAAATCTTAAAAAGCAGGCATATTGATTCTTTTGAAAAATCGATTAAGGGTTTTAGTGGTACTGAAGGAAATATTCTAAATGAAAGAAAACTGTTTAGCCTGAAACCATTAAATAGTTTAGAACCTTTGGTGCAAGCTGTCGGGAAAGTTAGTGTTGAGGAGCAGAAATTGGGTGAACACCCTGATTTCAAACATTTAAAACGTACATATGGCTCAGAATACCATTATATCACTTCTGCTTTTATTGACATTAAGAACTCAACAGGATTATTTAGAAAATATAGTCCTAGCAATGTAATGGAAATTACTAATACTATCCAGAGGGCTGCTATACATACGTGTGTGATTTTTGGCGGGTATATCCAAAGATTACAGGGTGATGGTGTGTTTGTCTATTTTGGTGGTAAAGGAGTTCCGAAAAAAGATTCAACTATTTGCGCACTCAGTGCCACAAGCCTTTTTACCTATTTTGTTAAGAACGATCTGAAAAAGGTTTTCGAACAGGAAGGGATTGAAGATATCTATACCAGAATTGGTATCGATTTTGGAGATGACCATAAGGTTTTATGGTCAGTTGCTGGGATAGGTGAATGTAGTGAAGTTACAACGTATAGCCTACATACAAGCCTTGCGTCGAAAATGCAAGGTATAGCAAATGCAAATGGAATTGTAGTAGGGGACAATGTTAAGAGTGTTTCTCTTTTAGATGAAGTTTATTTTGATTGGGTAAAAGACTCCAGTGGAGATATTAAGAAAAGATATATTTTCGAAGATAAAGAGAATAGTGTTTACTACAAAGCATTAGATTTTAACTGGTTTCGCTATTTAAAGAGTTTACCTTTCATATATCAGGATTCAACTGGAGAATTTTCTTATCAGCCTACAAATAGGCAAGTAGATGATGATAGGATTGATCAATTAAAACAAACGGCAGCCCTAATCAGTTCTGGGAATGCTTATACAGATAGGTACGGAAATATTTCAGGAAATTCAACAGGAATTAAAAACCTAGATCATCGCTTTCATTATGAAGATGAAGATAAGAATACCAGGAAGTAAGTACAACAAATTTGCTCTACTATTATATCAGAAGAAGTTAATTGAGGATAACTATAGTTTTTTGAAATGCAGAATCAATAGAAAGGTATTGGTTTGTTCTGGAGTTATACAGCCTAATGGGTGTACAAATCCCTATAAAATTAAGATTGAGTATGTTGCTGGGCATGAACCTAAAACAACTATTCTATCACCTGCAATAGAGCCATGCAAAGAAATACACATGTATAACGACCACAGTATTTGCTTATTTTATCCGCTGGATATGCCATGGAATGAAAAAACACAAGTTTATAAATATACTATTCCTTGGATTAGTGAATGGGTTTTGTACTATGAATTGTACTTGGTTAATGGGAATATCTGGGAGGGGCGGGAATCACCCGTGCATATTAAGGAAAGCGATAAGAATGTTAATAGAGATGTTGATTAAATTCGAATTATGTCATCGGAAAACATCTCGACTAGAGCACGTTCAATAACCAAATCCTGCTCCACCTGAGCATCATTAGACCATGGAGTATTTGCCTTCCACTCCTCTATGTATCGGCGGGGTATCACAGCTGCAAATCTGTATTAATAATTATTTTACAGTCAGTGTTTATTTTCCCTTCAAATTTTTTCAACCAACGCCGTTTTTATCAATCCCCAAGCTTTATTTGGGTCATATTTCTCATCCATGCGAAGTAAAGATTTAATATCGCCAAGAAATTCATTATCGGTTATCTTTCCCTCCATATTATGGAGAAACTGTTTTCGGGTCGGAGGCTGGTCAACTGTAAACTTCATATACTCCTTGTAACATAGCAGAACTCTTGGGGTATCCACTTCAATGCTGCTCATCACCTTATAAAGATCGTACAAATCCCGCCCTTTTCTGCGCTGGTACAGCGCCCTAAGCTTTGTCCCCAACAATTCATTAATACAATAGGTTTTCAGGGTGCACGAGCCTTTAAACCATTCTGAGTTTACAGTAAAATCCATTTCTTTAAAACCAAAAACAGAAAAATGCTCCCGACAGTTGATTTCAACTTTCAGTTTTAGAATGGTACTCGGCATGCTCTCTGAATTGAATTTAAAGACAATGGTGTTATTATTTGCCTTTTGCCGGATTTCAGGGTTGCCTAAGAATGATAACCTTTGCTGCAAACGAGTAATCGTTTCTTTAATAGGCATAGATTTGATCTGCACCAAGTCAATATCTTCCGAATAGCGTGGTTGTGGATTGAGAAATAGTTTATGAATAGCAGTACCCCCTCTGAAAGCCATGTTCTCTGCGAGGTAAGAATCATTGAATATCTCAACAATTGCCCTGCAAATCACAAGGTCTTGCTCAATCATGTCAGTTTCCTGCCAGGGGACAAGGTTTCTCCATTCACGGATGTATGCTAATGGAATCATACGTCTATTTCAATTTCTGTGTTTACTATGATTTTCCATTTGGGATCAGATGAAAAACCTTTTTCCGGTTTTCCCGTTCTTAATGGCATTCGTTGCCATGTTGGGTATTTTTTCTGCATCAGGGAATAAAGTTCATCTGCCAAATCTTTCTTTCCCCCTACGTTATCAAGGATGTATCCAAGACGCTGCAACATTACAATTGGCGCAAATGATAAGAATTCCTCAGTAAAATTCTCCGGTTTCATTGCATCTGCAAGCTCATTAATTACGGTTGCTGCCCTATTTATACCACCAATATGCTTTTCGTACTGAAGTAAATCAATGGCAGTAAGCTCCGGATTCGATACCAGTACATAACCCGCTTCCGTTTTGCGCTGCACCAATAAGTTTTCAGGAACATAAATTCTCCCGATGTAGTTTATTTTGATTCCCTTTTTTGAGGTAGGCCGCAAAGTGGGCAACTGGTTTATTACAAAAAACTCTTGAGACCGCTGATGTGCAGCTCCATGCAATGCAGCAGCACTTAGCAAACCAACATAGTAAGGCCTGCTGGTATATTTCATTAAGGAATCAATAAAGAGAAGTGGTGGAATCATTCCCTTTAATGAGTATTCAGGAGTAACAATCACATAGAACCCCTTGAATACCGAAACAACTTTATTTTTAGAGGATAGACGGCTTAATGCCAGAATAATTGCAGAATTCGAAACATCTTTAAACTGAGAACAAGCTTGTTCATAAGTAAACGTATACTTGCCGTGTGCTTGAAGTTTTTCAATCCAGGTTAAAAGGTAATTATTGTTTCTTTCCTGCTGCATGAATAAGGTCTTTATATTGCGAATATACTCATAATATGATAATAATAGCAAAATATAGACCTTTATTTTTAATATCTGCAATATTTTTTATATATGGGTTTTATTTTCGACAGTGAAATTGATGAAGAGGCACATAGGACTTCACCCTTCTTGTCATTTCATATTGGGATACAATGTCGTTTAGTTAAGAATTATTACTTGATTATCAATATATTAATAACCACGCCTTTTAAGGCGTGGCTTAAATGCAATCTTTTTTTTTGGCTTTACCCACATGATTTTAGGCTTTTGGGCTAAAGCCCAAGTTTATAGTTTGGCTTGTCCCACGCCTTAAAAGGCGTGGTTATTGAGAGTTGTCATTTTTATGCTTAACTAAACGACATTGTATTGGGATAGTATAATTACTTTAAGAGATCTCTTATGTGGGCAATAAAAAAAAGTGTCTTCTTGCTATGATCCCTTCATTAAAATTGGAATTAAATAATTATTTTTAGTGATCACTTGGGGGAAGTTACAAAAGAAAAAGCCTCACCAAATTTAATGGCAAGGCTTTTTCTTTTGTCGGGGTGGAGAGATTACTCGCTTTGCTCATGAACTCACTCCGTTCGGTTCGAACTCCCGACCCTCTGGTCCCAAACCAGATGCGCTAACCGGACTGCGCTACACCCCGAGATAATAATGGCGGAGAGAGGGGGATTCGAACCCCCGGTACCAGTTACCCAGTACGTCAGTTTAGCATCCGGCAGATGCCGGATCAGCCAATCACCCAACTTTCCTATACAGGCTAGCTAAAATCTACGCATGATGCCTAAATTCACAACCTTTTCTTTTGACCCCAGTATACTTTATGTTTACTAAAATCTTTAAACAAAAAAGCCTCACCAAATTTAATGGCAAGGCTTTTTCTTTTGTCGGGGTGGAGAGATTCGAACTCCCGACCCTCTGGTCCCAAACCAGATGCGCTAACCGGACTGCGCTACACCCCGAAATAATAATGGCGGAGAGAGGGGGATTCGAACCCCCGGTACCAGTTACCCAGTACGTCAGTTTAGCAAACTGGTGGTTTCAGCCACTCACCCACCTCTCCAATGGGGTCTGAAATAAAAGCATTAAAACCAAAATTCGAATTTAATGCTTGTAATTTATATTTTTCAAAAAGAACTCTTATTCTGCTTTTCACTTCAATTGAAATCCGAACATGTTATACCATGCTCATTTTTTAAATGAAGTGGCACAAAAGTATAAAATCAATTCAATTTAGCAAAAAATTAATCCCATTTAAAAGTTTATTTTGAAAATAAAAGGGAGAAGCCTTTTCTCCCTTTACAGTATAAATAGCAATCTTCCTGATACACATCAAAATAACCTTAACAAATTTCTAATTGGCGCAAATAACTGTTGTTATCCCTTTCAGGTCAAACTCAAACTTCAGCTCTTCGAGCTGGCTATGCGAACCCAGCTTAATATCACATTTGCCCTTATGATGGGCAATAAATGTGCACTGCTCGGCCTGAATGGGTTCGTGATTGCAAATACCAATTAGATTCTCGACGATAAAGTCGAAGCTATTCACATCGTCGTTAAAAAGCACCAAGCAGTAACTCTTCAAGGATTGATACTGTCCCTGATAATTATCGGATGGCATATCTTTTGGCTTACCCCTCATAATCAACGTATTTAGGTGCAAATATAGCTATTTTTTATCAATCGCAATGGCAACTACCTCAGCGGTAGAAATTCCGCTTGCAATAAGGTTATCCTTTATCCTGTTCGCCTCCTCAATGGTTGGGTAATTACCGATTGAGTAAACAACCTGCCCCTGATCGTTCGACTTACGAAAGATATCTTTTCCCGCAGCCATTGCTTTAACCGTTTGCAATATCCCATCGGGAATTTTATTAGCATATTGCCCAATCTGAACAAGGTAAATTGTCCCTTTCAACGATGTTGAGTCAGCAACCGCTTTACCTTTTTGAATGTTAGGATCAATCCGATTCGTTTTACCCTCCATCGTTTGCGCTCTACTCACGGGTATTGATTTCCCATCTAACCATGCGACAATAAAGGCATCCTTAAATCCCTTCGCCCTAACAACGGTTAAGGATTTTTCTGCTTCCGAGAATTTTCTGAATCTCCCAATAAAGTATTTTGAGACCTTTGCACCACTTGCCCTCTCAATGGAAACAGGGATCATTCCTTTAAAAGCACCCATCTCCAATGGCTTGCTAAATGCACCCAATTGAATCTTATAGGTTACACCTGCAGGCAATGGTTCGTTTACAGGAATAGGATTTTGCGCATCATAGGGCGTTTTATCAACCACCTGAAATGCTAAAGGCTCATCGTCTTTAATAAGAATTGGTTCCGAATCGATATTCTTGATCTCCACCTTCGAGATTCCTTGCGCCTGTTTTATTTCGGTTTTAACTTCTGTAACCGACTCAACGTTAGCTTTAACCACCACTGCGGGCAAGGGGTTTCCGAATGCGAGCTTCTCCAAACGCATAACCCTGCTAGTTGCCTGCTGCTCAAATAGGTTCATCCCCCATACTCGGGCAAATGCAAGTTCTAATCTTATTATTCCAATTTCATTTAGAAGTGATGCCTCATAAAGACTCTCATTTCTACCCTCATCGCCAAGATTATTCTTAATGGCGGTTGCTGCCCTAAAGTGGCTGGTTGCCCTTTCAATCTCCAATCGTGCATCATCGCCATTGTTATTACCGCTCTTTACAATAGCAACCATAACGCAATCGGAGTAGATCTTATACTTGGTGTCAAAAGATTTTAGCACTAAAGTACTATATGCATTCATCTTAATATCTGCCAGTTTCAGCAATAAGCCACATTCACTCGTTGAGTCATTCTTTTCGATGCAGGCATTGTACTTGGATTTTGCAGATGCAGCAGCTTCTCTAGCTGAATTTATCTGACTTTGCAGCTTTTCAGATTGGATTAGCCTATTAATCTCATCGCTTCTAAAGACGGTGGGTGCGAATTGAGCTTGGTACAGATAATCGGGGTTATCGTTGGTAAAGGTTGAAACAGTTGTTCCCTGCGATTTTCGTTTACCGGTAAGATACTCCTGCTCAATTTGACTCGCCTGAGCGAACATTTTATCAGCTTCGGCTTGCGCTGCGAGCAGAGCATTTTCTACCTTCACAACCTTCGACTCTAAACTTTCCCGTTCCTCAGCAGTGTTAATGTAATCGAACCCCTCTCTCAACTTTTCAAGCTTAATCCTCAGCGAGTCGGTCTCCTTCTGCTTGCTGAATCCTTTGGTAATAACCCTTACGTACTCAGGATCGTTCTCAACGGCATTGAATGATGCCGGTTTAGTTTTGGGGTTTGCAACATTGTTTGGGTTTTGCTGCCTATCCGGTGGTCCATCATTCGCTTTTATCTTTTTTATACCTTTATCCTTACCCGTATTGAGCAACGCAATTCCCTGAACCTCCTCAACGGTTGTGAATGAACGCTGTATTGGATTCTTATCAACCTTACACATTACGACCTCAACGCTATCGCCCTCGCAGCTACGGTTTGTAGCAAAGCAGGCCAAACTATCCTTCGAGTCGGGAATGTAAAGAATATCATCGTAGGGAGAGCTGAATGGGAATCCAAGGTTCTCGGGGTTGTTCCATTTCTTTGCACCAACATCAAAAACGCTACGGTAAATATCGTACCCGCCCATGCTATAGTGTCCTTTAGAGGCAAAGTAAAGCGTTAAACCATCGGGAGATACATAAGGGTAATCCTCATCCTCTGGAGTATTGATAGCTTCGCCTAAATTTTCGGGTTTGCTCCAATAGCCATCCGCCAATCGTTTGATTCTATATATATCCTTACCATTGATGGCACTTTTACCAAAGCTCGAATAGTAGATATAATCGTCTATTTGCGGGTTATTTGGCGATAGTATTACCGTACTCTCGCTCATCTTTCGATCGGTATCCGATTTCAGGTTATCGGGTTTCGCCACAAGCGAACCTGAGGTTGGCACCAACGAGTAGTACTGATAAAAATCGTTTACCCCAACAAGTTTTTTATCAACGATTTGTGGTGAGTATATGTATTTTAGAAGAGCGCTACCGCTTTCACAAATGTTCAAAAGTCTTTCAATATCATTCGTTTTGATATCCTTCGAGCCTCCGTTTATAGTAAATCTGCGGTAGTAATCAATTGCCTGAGGGAATCGGTAGGTTTTACGGTATGCTTCTGCCAAATAAAAATAGACCATATTGGAAACTTCCCCTGCCGAAGCCCTCGACAGGTATGGTATTGCTGCATCCACCTTTCGGTATGAATTCATGTAGCAAACTCCAAGGGCGTAGCTATAGTAGAAATCCTGCGGATAATTATCGCGAAGTTCCTGAAAAACAGGAAGAGCTCTGGCGTATTCTCTAGCGTTGAAAAGTGAGTCAGCCAATTTACGAGCATCCGATTTCCCCTCAGCAACGGAAATATCCTGTGCTTCAGCAATAGATGCAATGAAGAAGAGAACAAAAATTGCAGTCCAACGATAAATATTCATGGATAGAATCTTGATTGAAAGATTTACCCTGTAAAAATAATACATTATTTGGGGTTATGAGAATGCTAGAAGAATTAGAAGTAAAATTAAATCATATGATTATAATAATCCATTAGCCTAGGAAATCATTTCTCTTTGTAATAAGAAGGATAATTTAACATATTTCACTTACTATGATTAAAGTAAATAATGCTAACTTTGATATCTGTTTATCATAAAAAAATAAATGTAAAACTAAATCCCAACAAAAATGAGTCTAAAAATTAGTTTAAAGTTAGTTTTGGTTCTTCTTATTTCTTCCTGCCTTCATGCTCAGGAGCAGAGTGAACAATTTTGGAAAGCTGCAAAAAGCAACGACATTCCAACCCTAAAAGTATTACTGGATAAGGGAATTGATGTAAACGTTAAAACTCAATATGGAGCAACCGCATTGATGTTTGCAACTGACAAAGGAAATCTTGATGCAGTAAACCTTCTTCTTGAAAAAGGGGCAGATCCAAACGTCAAGGATTCTTTTTATGGATCCTCCCCTTTTTTATGGTCTTTTAGCGCAGGAAATGTAGAAATTATTAAAAGCATGATTAATCATGGTGCAGATATCAGCACTGAAGAACCCATGATCTATGCTTCCTACAGTGATAGTCCTGAAGTTGTTAAACTGCTAATTGAAAAAGGAGCACCAGGTGCCGATAAAGTTATACTTATTGCCATAAGGAATCAAAATCCAGAATTAGTTTTCGCCATACTAAAATTGGCTAAACTTGATGCGACAACATTATCAACCGCATTAGTTTCTGCTACTGCCGCTAAAAGCGAGAGTATAATAGCTGCACTAATTCAGGCTGGAGCTAAACTTCCCGACAAACAGGAAACTAATGAAGGAATGAAACAATCGCTAATTGGAACATATAAGAGCAAAGATGAAAGTAGCATTGTTACAAATATAAAAGACAATATCCTTACAGTCAGTTTTAATGGTAGTCCAGATTTTAAACTGACTCTAAAGGAGGGTTATACCTTTACGCTGGAAGACAATTCAGCTATATCCTTTTCTTTTGAGATGGTTCAGGATATTCCGGTTAGCCTAACCCTCGATGATGGCGGAACCAAAACACAGTTTTACAAAACTACCCAACAATCGAAAAGCGAAGTTGTAACAAAAAAAGAAACTTTTACTGATTTAACAGGGAAAGTAAGCAAGCCACTAAATTGGCCATCATTCAGGGGTAATCAGGCAAATGGTATTGCCGATGGACAATTTCCTCCTTTGAGCTTTGATGCCACAAAAGGAACTAACCTCGCATGGAAAACATATATTCCTGGACTAGCTCACTCCTGCCCAATTATCTGGAATGATAAGGTTTTTCTAACCACAGCATTAAGCAGCGATACAACTGCGGAGTACCGTGTAGGTCTATACGGTAATGTTGAACCAGCCAAAGACAACTCCTCTCACATTTGGAAGATGTATTGCATTGATAAGAAAAGCGGCAAGATTCTTTGGGAAAAGAAAGCATACGAAGGAGTACCAAGGGTTAAAAGACATACAAAAGGAACCCAAGCAAACGCGACACCTGCAACCAATGGAGAGTATGTTGTAGCCATTTATGGTTCAGAGGGAATGGTTTGTTACGATTTCAAAGGGAATGAGATTTGGAGAAAAAATCTTGGTGTATTAGATGCAGGTTGGTTCTTCGAAGAGGAAACCCAATGGGGCCCTGCTAGTTCACCAATCATCTATGGTAATACGGTAATTGTACAATGCGATAGATCAAAGGACTCCTACATTGCAGCTTACGATTTGAAAACAGGAAATGAAGTTTGGAAAACCAAACGTGAGGAGATATCATCATGGGGCACACCCACTGTATATTATAGCGCAAGTCGCGATGAGTTGATAACAAATGCAACAAAATTCATTAGAGGTTATAACCCTAAAACAGGTGAAGAGCTTTGGCGTTTAACTCCAAGTTCTGAGATAACAGTTGGAACACCTGTCATTTATGACAATCTAATTTTCGTTTCAAATGGATATATGCCACAACAACCAATCTATGCTATAAAACCGGGAGGAAATGGCAATATATCAATTGCTGACAGTCTGAACTCTGGAGAATTCATTCAGTGGCGCACTAAAAGGGGGGGCACCTATATGCCTACGCCTATTGTTTACAACGGATATCTGTACACATTTAACAACAATGGAGCACTCAATTGCTATGATGCAAAAACGGGTGAGAAAAAGTATAAAGAGACATTAAAGGATGGACAATCGTTTACGGCATCACCTGTGGCTGCCGATGGGAAACTCTATTTCACTAGTGAGGAGAAAGGTATTATCGTTGTAAAGGCAGGTCCGGAGTTTGAACAGATCACAATTAACCCAATTGGTGAAATCTGTATGGCTAGTCCAGCAATATCTGATGGATTCATCTTTGTAAGAGGTCAACATCATCTATTCTGCTTCGGAAGAAAGTAGATAACCTTATTGAATCAATAAAAAATTCGTTTGCCAAACCTTTGAGTTTAGTAAACGAATTTTTATTTGTTTATTGTACTTTCTAAAACTACTTAATCAGCCCCAACCCCTCCTTCGCACTCGTAGCGTCTGGGTAGTAAAGCAAAACTTTATTGAAGAGGATTTTTGCTTCATGCGTTTTCCCTAGCATGTAGTTAGTCCAAGCAAGCATAAGTACACTTTCATAATCCCAAGGGTAAAGGTTTACAACCTTTTCAAAGTACTGATAGGCTTGCTTGTAATCTTTCTTTTCGTACGAAATAAGTCCCATACGGTATAGAATAAGCGTATTGTGGGGATCTATGGTGAGAATTTTGTTGTACTGCTCAACAACTTTTTCCCAATTTCCTTGTGCTGAGAGAGGTAAAGCTAAACCCAAACGGGGTTCGATTGCATAAGGCATAAGTTCTATAGCTTTGTTGTAATAGCCCAACGATTCAGAATATTGCCCTTGGAGATAGGTTAACCATCCCAAGCGAAGGTTAATCTCATAGGAATTAACGTCATAGTATGCCTTTAATGCTGCGGCAGACTCAGCATACTTCCCAGATTTTTCCTTTGCATAGCTATCGTTAAATGCAGCAGTTAGCTTTATGTAATCTTGCGAAATCGATACTAAGACCGATAAAACGAAAATTGACACTAATGTTAGTTTTTTCATGGCTATTAATTTTTAAAGGTTAGTTTTATTGAACCCCCAAATGAATTAAGACTTAATTTATCGTATCTATCAGGAGCACTTAAATTCCAGGTGTAAACATGATTTATACTATAGTATGGCGATATTGTAATACTAAATCTTCCACCGAGCAAGAAAATTAAATTTCCAAAAGCTGTTGTAGCGGGTATTTGGAAAGAGTTATTCAACAGTAAACCCTGATTTCTTGCATAAAGAAATGAGTTACCAGTAACAACACCTGACTCCAACCAGAAGAATTTAAAAACTTTGAATCCGACCTCTTGGTTAACTTGATATGTACTGCCCCAGTTACTATCATCTTGGTACATCCCTCCTGCTGTCAAATAGAGGTTAAGGTTTCCAAAAGGTAAATACGTTAAAAAAACTTCCCCTCGAATCTGAGTTGATTTACCAAAATTACTATATGACGCATTTACACCAGCTCTAACCCTCCACCCATTCTTTAAAACGCCTGCTCCAACTATATATTCTGAATTAATTTTTTTTAACGAACTTCGGTTACCATGCTGTGATTGACTAGCCCCATCAGAATAGAATGCTACATGGGCAAACCCCGAGAACTCCCACCCAGGCAATTTATAACCTGTAAATTTAAAGTATAGCTGATTCTGTGAGTAGTCAAGGTTAACCCCAGATGTATTGGTGCTAGAGTAGCTAGTTCCTGTTTTTCGTAAATTTAAGTAGGCAAAAGTTCCTTTGAAATTAGGTAAGAACATGGTTTCAAGGCCTACATTAACGCTCAAAATATTTTTCACCGCCTCATAATCGTCAACCCTTGTATCATAGAGCATTGCATCATATTCAGCAGCAGAGGAGCTAATATAGACTTCTTGTAATCTACGATTGTTTATCAACCTTAAAGTGCTACCCCTTGGAATCGTTTCAAGATATTGATTAGCATCAACCTTTCTGCCCGAATATAGATAGCTGTAATAAATGTATTCCCTTGAAATTGTATCCCAGGAATTAAACTGAATAGCTTTTGCAAAGTGCTTAAAAGAACTTGAATAATGCTGGTTATTAAAAGCAAGTATTCCCATCCGCATTCGCAAGAAGTAATAATCGATCCCCTTCGACAGCATTTTTTCACCTGTAGCCTTTAGGTTCTTATAATCCCCCTTAAGGTAATAATCATAGGTTAGCTTATCGAGCATGACAAAATCGTTTTGAGCAAACAGCATTGCCGGTACAGCAATTAAAATGGCTGTAATCATTAATAAGTTTCGCATACCGCTTCTATTTTATTGTATTGATCTTCGATACTCAAACTATTATCGTTACTCACCTTAAGTTTAATTTTTCTTGTCCACGCAAGATTGTTAAACGAATAACCTGAAAGTCTTGAATGATACTCAATGCTATTCAAATCGAAATCTGAACCATTTTTTATCATACTAACCTCAATACAAGTAGTTAAGTACAGATAAAAAGGTGCCAAAAAGTCCTGAAGAAAAAGCCGCCATCCGTTAAAAGTTTGATTTACAGGCAAATAATCGGTTAACTTGTAACCATCTATATAAATAAGTGGGATTCTGAATGCTGCTAAATAAAAGGAGTAAAGCAAAGATTTTCTATCCCCCTCAAAATGTGTGAAGTAGAAAAAAACTCCATCGTTATGAAAATAAGCGATAGATTTCGTTGCATAACAATAAACATAGGATTTGTTATAAGCATTTGTAAACACCTCCCATGAAATGGTATCAAAACTTTGGGGTGACTTCACGCTCCAGTTCATCTTTATACCGGGAATCAAATTAAAAGCCGATTTAAGAAGAAGGTTAGGTTCAACCGATCTTACTGATTGATCTTTACTAGGATAGCTGAAAGTTCTTATCTCCTTTCCATCCTCTAAATATGTAAACAATGGATATTTCAACGTTTTTGAACCAATGTAAGGAGTTGCCTGAAGCTGAAAATGCAAATGCGGATAAGGCGATCTCCCAGAGTTCCCAACCTTTCCAATAACCTGACCATAATGAACGGTTTCACCCACTTTAATCTCTATCGATCCCTTTTGAAGATGGCAAAGTTTAGAAAATAATCCGTCAGCATGCTTAATGATTACCGTATTCCCCCAATTCTTGATTAAATTGACCTTACCTAGCTCATTATCTTCAATTCCATCCTCTATAACCACTATCGTTCCATCGGCAGGCGCAATAATTTTTTGCCCGTAACAATAATAATCCTTTAAGATTTCGCCTTCATTACTATACTGACATTTTTCGCTGTTGATTATTACAAAATCCCAAGCGTGAGACCAATCACCTTTATGAGTATTTTCACCATCATGACCTTGATTAATATACCATTCACCAAGGAAAGGTAGTTTTATCTGAATCCAACCAGAATTTGGAAATCGTTTGCTGAAACTCTGATATGAGTAAAGGTTTCGCTCTGGTGTACCCTCCTGAATAATAACTTCCTTAAAATGATCATTGACTGTTCTATACCTCAAAGAGTATATAAACGCCAATAGAATAAAACTAAAAGGTAAAGAAAGTATGGGTAAATAAAATGGTTTGAGTAATCCTAGTAACCCTGCTGCAACTAAGGCTATTATGGGGGTTATAGCAAATGCCCAAAAGAACGATTGTTTGGATGGAATGTAGAAATAGCCACCAATTGCAATTGCTCCCAAAATAAAATTAAATCCTATTAGGCTATAGCCTAACTGTGTCATATCCATGCCCAATACATTATAAGCCGAATAGGCTACAAAATATCCTAAAAGAGATAGCAAAAAAGCAATTCTAGAGTAGAAAAGTAAAGCAATTGCTACAACAATTCCTGCAAAAACATTGAATTGAAAAAAAATTGCACCTAAAGAGAGAAAGTAATTATTCAGGAAATTGGAGGTAATATTCCCAACCCACCAGTGATGAAGGTTAACCAAAGGATTACCGCCTATGCTAAAAAGTTTATTGAGGACATATACCCCGCTCTGATTATCCACTGTTCCGCTCACCATCCATCCTGCGCTTAGCACAATCCAAACACTAAATACAAATGGTAATGATAAATATGGAAGATAATACTTACCCAAAATACCCTGAAATACAATGGTGATGAGCAATGTTAAAAAACCTGCTAGAATTGCAATTACGATAATTGCCAATGTTAGCTCGTAGTAGTAGCCTAACCCTAATCCCACTAAAAGGCTATTGTATCCATAAAATCCTTTAGCAACAATAAATTTATCGAACTTCAATAACGACACGATAAGGTTAGCGGTAACTACCGAAAGCAACCCGCTTAACCCTGCTGAGACATCAAGAAACGATACTAAAACCAAGGGAATGGCAAACCAATAGCTTTCCGAAAAGAATATTTGGGAGTAACTGCGGAGAACACCTTTCAGTAATACCAATGAAGTTTCTTTATTCATTCAACACTATTTTTTATTGAAATACAAGTTTGGTTGAAAGTTTGAAGCCAGTAGTCCAAAGTTTTAAATCCTTCAGGCTTCTCACCTAGTACTTATTTTAACGTGAATTCGATATAATAATGCATGTTATATCGCTATTTATTAGTGCTTTAATACTAACATTATGTTTTTGGAAGACTGCCTGCCTGCCGGCAGGCAGGGAATAATGGAACTGGAACGATCCGGCAACTGCCGGACAACGAAGTCAATATTGGAGTTACTTCTAACTTTTTTCATCCAATATTCCATCATTGGCTACGCCGAACTAGCTGCGCTGAGCTCACTCCGTTCGGTTCGCAAGCTCGATTCCATTTTTTTCCAATAAAGTAAAATACTGATAATATTGCATTTAAATAGTTTCTTATGTCGAACTGACGTTATTTTAATTTCTTCGATAAATACTCAGGAATTATTTCATTAACTGTAATATATTCAAGAGTCTCCGCTTTTCTGATTTGATGAATATCCCTATTCATACCAATAAGCACAACGTTAGGTCGGGTGGTAATAAATTGCAACCATTGAGTATTGTTGTACGCTCCTGTTCGAGTTACCACAAACCTATCGCCGCGTTTGAGCGCAGGGAACATCAACGAGGGTCTTAGAACATCAATATTCATGCACAGTGGTCCATAAATGGTCGTTTCCTCAACTAACCCTGAATGGTTACCAACAGGGTGAATCTTATGATCGTACCAAAATGCTGTAAAAAGCAGATTAACCCCAACATCAACAATAGTTGCTCTTCTGCTATCGGATAAGCGTTTATTGGCAAGCACTGTTCCTGAAATATATCCAGCGTTATCTATTAGTGCACGCCCAGTTTCTAGAATCAACGTTGGGAGTTTATCAGGCTTTATCTGAGAATCAATAATGGCAGAGGTAATCGCCTCAGCGTATTCATCGAACGATGGCGTTGTATCCTCACCAGAAAGGTAAGCCCCGCGAAGAGTATTCTTCGAAGCAAATCCTCCACCCATATCAATGTACGAAATATAATAATCAAACTTTTTAGCCACTTCATCGGCCAGCGCCGCAAGCTTTGCAGCAGCAATACGGTAAGCATCAGTACTCATCATATAGGTACCTATATGGGTGTGCAGACCCATCAACTTTAACTTTGGGTTAAGCATTATTCGATTAAGCGCATCCCATGCCTCGCCATTCTCATAGTTCAATCCAAATCGGTCCCACTTGGGATATATACCAACATCCATATTTACCCGAATGGAAACCCGCGCCTCAATATCTTTTCGCTGACAAACATCCGAAAGCATGAACAGCTCATCAAAATGATCGATATGAATAAACGACCCATTTTTTGCGGCTTTCTCTAGCTCCTCTGCGCTTTTTGCAGGACCATTGAAAATGATATTCTCCCCTTTTACTCCGTTCCGAATGGCCTTATCGTACTCGAAGCCCGAAACCACTTCAGCCCACGAACCCTCCTGATGGAAAATTCGGCAGATAGAATCGAGATAATTAGTTTTGTAACTCCAAGCCATTTGAACCTTGGGATACCTTACGCTGAAAGCTCTCTTGACATCCTCCATGGTTCTACGGATTGTTCTTTCGGAAAAAACATAAAGAGGTGAACCATAGGTATCCATGAGATCATCCACCTTAACACCATCAATCATTGGCATCGGTGCGATTACGGTTCCCACACCATGCTTCGAAGGCACACCAGGGCTTAACTTGGTTATTGTTGGTCGTTCGAATACTTGTTTTGACATATCGTTGCAGTTTTTTATTATCGCTTGTAATTCGCTTTATAGTTCTCCTGTAGTTGTCAGTTTCGAGAATGACTCAAGATCCACTATCATATCGTAGGAATATCTAACAAACATTTTACCCACATCATATCGGGTGTACGGCTTAACCTCTAATCCTAATGTCAGTTTTAGCAATGCTTCTGGTATATTCTGACCCACACCAACGGCAAGGTACACCCAAGCGGGAATCCTTGGATTGATCTCCAATAAGTACAATTGCCCCTCAGAATTGCGAATTAACTCCAACTCCATTCCGCCTTTCCACTTGGTTTGAGAGATTATTTTCTTTGCCAAATCAAGCATCGATTGATCTTCTATGGTAATACCTCCCCAAGCCTTACCTTTATCGGTGATGTACTGCTTACGCATTGGAACAGCAGCAATCAGGTTACCTTTCCCATCGCCAAGCGCAATAACATTTACCTCGGTTCCCTTAACAAATTCTTGAACGATAACAGGAAATCCCCATTTTGCAGACATCTTAGAGAAATAAGCAACCGCCTGTTCCTCCGAGTAGGCGGGGTACGCATCGTAATACTTCCCCTTAATCATCACTGGGTATTTCATCGATTTCAACGTATTGCTTAAATCCGAAATGCTGAAAACCTCAATTCCCGAAGGTACATTGACCCCATACTTTTTTCCATAAGTAGAGAGATTCGATTTATTCCTCTCCTCAAACTGTTCGAGGGTTGGCAGGTACGTTTTAATCCCAGCTTTTCCGAGCGCTTTCTCAAGCTTAATGAATGAAAAGAGTTCGGCATCGAAATTGGGAATAATTACATCGAGCTTTTCTTTCTCGTGAATCTCCAATAATCTTTTGAAAAGTGCATCCTTTCCCTCCGATGGATAAGGAATCATATAGGTTTTATCAACCAAATCGCTCATGTATATTCCAGGTTCAAGGTGTTCATAAGCTAATCCGATAATCCTTGTATCAAAATCTCTCGACTCCCTAATTCCTCGAATTACAGGGATCCCTGGTCCTGGGCTATCAATATTATTGAGGCCAGTTACTGCTACAGTTACTTTAATCCGGCTCATCTTACTCCTCCATGAGGTTATTAATCCTAAGATCGTTAACAAAATCAGCTAAATACCGCTCAAGGGTAATACGATCCACATCGTATCTCTCTAGCATTATGCTAGTTATCTGGCTGATATCTTTTCCCTCCTTAATAAACGCAAGAGCCTCTTTACCCGTATTATTCAACGTGTAAGAATCGCCCGTTGAAGGGTTGAAAACGAACCCGTTTTCACTTAGCGCAATATTAGCTTTGATTGGCATATTTTTTAATTTTTATCTTGATTATTCTTATTTTCTCAAATTTATTAAAAGAAAAAATGCTCCCATTACATATTATTGTTTTTTTTTGATGATCTTCATCACCCAATAAGGCTTAGAAAGTAATTACTTTAAGGATTAATACCTCGACCTTGGAACCATTACTTTTACGGAATGTAGTGTAGGTTATCATAGTTTTGAATATTGAGATATTTCTTACTTTAATTTACCATTAGTACAATCCATTACTAAAACACCCTACTATTTTTATTTGTTAAAAAATATCAATTTCGATTTTAACGCCATCGACTATAACATAAAAAACCATAGAATAGACTATATTTGGGCACTAAGAAAGCAATGATTATTCACCAAAAAGTTACTCCTTTCGGTGTTATACTCTTTTGCTTTAGGCTAAGTGGTTAGTTATTAATAGATTTTTATTGACACCCCGCGAATGCTAACGGAGTATTATGATTAGTAATAAATTAATAACTAGAGATGAAGTATATTGATATTGAAAAGGGCATCAAGGACAGCAATTCCAAATTGCTAAAACGACTACCTCGTTTTATCGTTAAGCTCATCATTAGAATTGTAAAGCAGGAAGAAATCAACGAAATTCTTACAAGGTATTCCGATAGTATAGGTGTTGATTTTTTAGAGAAAATGCTTGTTGAGTTTAATCTCACGTTAATTGTTGAAGGGAAAGAGAATCTACCTGAAAACGGGCGATGTTTTTTTGTATCGAATCATCCATTCGGAGTAATTGATGGGCTTGTATTAACCCATACTGTTTCACAAAAATATGGGACTTTAAAGGCCATCGGGAACGATTCTTTTAAATACGTACCCCATCTTATGCCTTTAATTGCAGTGGTAAACTCGTATGGTCAAAGTTCAAAAGAGTACATTAATGCTCTGGAAAATGTATTTGACTCCGATACTGCAATAACTCACTTTCCAGCAGGAGAGGTTTCGAGACTTTACAGTTTTAGAGTTCAGGATTGCAAGTGGCAGAAAAGCATGATTACCAAGGCCATATCAAAAAAACGCAATATTGTGCCCATTCACATTAGCGGTAGGAATTCACGCTTATTCTACTCGATAGGAATAATCAGAAAGATTTTTTTTATAAAGCTAAACTTTGAGCTAATGCTTCTGCCAAGCGAAATGCTTAAAAAGAAGAATGCAACGATTAGGGTTAGAATCGGAAAACCTATCCCTTATCAAACATTTGATTCTTCGCTAAACCATTGGGATTGGGCTCAACGAGTTAGAAAGCATGTTTATGATTTAGGCAAAAGCAAAGATGGAAATGTAAAATTCTAATCCTCTGTTAACTCTACAAGAGATTAACACAGAGACAAAATGAGATAAGGCACAGAGTCACACAGAGGAACAAAAGGCTTAAAAGCCTTTTTTAAAAATTACAAAAATTTATTATTATCCTTTATATTTAAATGCGTGAATTTTCGATAGTTTCAGTTAGCCTTTTGAATTTATTTATCACAAGTCGTTACTGCTGGCTGCTTTACAAAGGGAAAATTAAACCGGCATTGGCCATGTGGGTTTTCTTCTCCTTTGCCGTTGGAATGAGCCTTATTACATACCTTGCAAAAGATAACTTCAGCCTTTGGGACAATATCCTTAATACCACCGACCTAATCCTAGTAGTTACCATATCCATTGCCATAGCCATATGGGGCGATAAAAGTTCGAAATTCACCAAATTCGATACTGGCTGCTTAATTGCCGTAATTATTGCAATACTTTTTTGGGCTATAACCCAAAACCACCTTATAACAAACCTTTCCATACAGCTGATTATGGTTGTATCCTATTTCCCTGTTATCAGAAGGCTATTCCAATCGAAAGAAAACACCGAACCCTTCTCTGTTTGGATACTGATGATGCTTGTACCTTTATTCTCCCTTATATCGAGCAAAGGGTTACTTGCAACTATTTACTCAGTAAGGGCAATTGTATGCGTTGGACTTCTTTTACTGCTGATGTTAAGGATTGAGATGGTGAGGAAAAGGGCAATGAGACAATGAGACAATTGACACGCCCCTACTAGTTCAAACTCTGTGTCCCTGTTCGGTTAAGGCTCTACCTCATACTAGCGTAGGCAATTGGAATATTGAATGTCATACTGAACACTCGTAGTGTTTTAAGTGTTTATTTACGAATTTATCGTTTCACTTATTAACATTAAAAGTACTATTATGACAAACAATAGCATTTCACTTCATAGAGTGCTTAAAGCCTCTCCCGAAAAGGTTTTTCGTGCCTTTTCCGACTCAAACGCGTTATCTTCTTGGATACCTCCGTACGGATTTTTATGCGTTACGCATCATCATGAGTTTAAAGTTGGAGGTAGCTATAAAATGTCGTTCATAAACTTTACCACAGGCAATAGTCATTCGTTTGGAGGAAATTTCCTTGAAATTAAACCCAACGAGTTCATTAAGTATAGCGACAAATTCGATGACCCAAACTTGCCGGGTGAAATGGTGACCTCGGTATGGATTAATAGAGTATCATGTGGAACTGAGTTGAAAATCGTGCAAGAAGGAATTCCTTCTATGATACCAATAGAGATGTGCTATTTAGGGTGGCAAGAATCTTTAGATAAATTAAAATTTTTGGTTGAACCTAATATTCCAGACGCTTAACAAAATAAAATTTTCAAACCTTAATAGTAAAAAATATGGTACAAATAAATCCTTACATCCACTTCAATGGAAACGCAGAAGAAGCATTTACATTTTATAAATCTGTATTTGGCGGAGAGTTCGCAATGGTAATGCGTTTCAAAGATATGTCAAGTCCCGAGAATCCTATCGCCGAAAAGGAAGCTGATAAAATTTCGCATATCGCTTTGCCAATAGGCAAAAGCAGTGTGCTAATGGGTAGTGACACCCCTGAATTTATGGGAAAGCATAATTTGAATGAAAACAGAAGTAAAATCTCAATAAGTGCAGAAACTAAGGAGGAAGCCGATCAACTATTTAACGGCCTTTCAGCAGGTGGAAATGTAGAAATGCCGATTGCCGACAGTCCTTGGGGTTCTTATTTTGGTATGTTTAGAGACAAGTATGGAATCGAATGGATGGTGGACTTTGACCCAAAATATAGGGGTCAGCTGTAACGAGCAAAAATAAACTTCCGCAAATCGTTAATGGTCAATGTAGAACAATACAGCAAATGACAATGACTCAACAGAAATGGAAACAAGAATCATAATTTTAGCATTAACTCTTTTCACTTTGATTTCATGCCACGAAAAAACAACAATTAACAGTAAAATGGTAACAGAAAAAGGAGACAGCTTAACTTTCGTAAGTGGATACTCAGAAGTGAATGGACTTAAAATGTACTATGAAACCTATGGACAAGGTAAACCACTTGTCCTAATTCACGGTGGAGGCTCAACCATTCAATCAACCTTTGAAAAGGTTATTCCGCTATTCGCAAAAAGCAGAAAGGTGATAGCCGTTGAGTTGCAAGCGCACGGGCGCACCAGCGACCGTAATGCCGACCTCTCCTTTGAGCAGGATGCCGACGATATTGCCGCACTTTTGGCAAACCTTAAAATTGACGAGGCCGACTTTTTTGGTTTCAGCAACGGCGGAACAACTACCCTACAAATTGCTATTCGCCACCCCGAGATTGTTGACAAAATTGTTTTGGGCTCTGCCATTACCAAGCGAAGCGGCGTACCCGAGCAGTTTTGGGGATTTATGAAACAGGCAAGTTTAGATAATATGCCACCACAGCTGAAGGAGGTCTATAAAAAAGTTGCCCCCGACCCCAATGGGTTGCAGGTGATGTTTTCCCGCGATGTACAAAGGATGCTCAATTTTAAGGATATCCCCGACGAGAAGATTAAGGCCATTAAAGCGCCTGCTTTAATTATAATTGGCGATAAAGATATGATTACACCCGAGCACGCCCTTGAGATGCACCGCCTAATTGCCAACTCCCAATTAGCCATAATTCCAGGAGGGCATGGCGACTACATTGGCGAAATAACCACGCTAAAACCCGACTTTAAAGAGAGCGACCTTGCCGTTCCGATGATTGAAAAGTTTTTGGATAAAAAGTAAAACTAAGCAAAACAACCCTCCAACCAAAGCCCTAGCCATAGGGCTTTTTTGTTTTTACAAACTGCTAAAAGTAACAAAATGAGGGTTTTCCTTATTAAAAGGCATTTTTGCAGCAAGCGCAAATGGTTGTAAACACAACGAACATTAAACTTTAAATGGTTTTGTTTATTTGTTTTTATAAATTGTTAACTTTAGACTAACTTGCACTGAGGTAATTGCTTAATAGGATTAAATATACAAACAAGTTATAGACAATGCTAACAGACAGACCACCCAGAAATGACAAAAATTGACAAAAAAATATTTCTTAGAAGTTTTGCAGTAAGACCAAACGGCTCTCTAAATTTTCTTTTGGGTGCAGGTGCATCTGTTCAAGCAAACATACCGACAGCTGGGACTTTGATTTGGCAATTTAAACGCAAACTTTATTGTGAAGCCAACAATGTGAGAGAAGAAAAATTCAAGGACCTTGAATCTGAAAGAAATAGAAGCACAATTCAAAGTTACTTTGAATTAAAAGGTGGCTTACCAAAACTTAGTAGTTCTGATGAGTATTCATTCTATTTTGAAAAGTGTTATCCTAACTCCATAGACAGAAAAGCATTCATTCAAAGAATTGTTCAAGGCAAGAACCCATCAATTGGACATAAATGCCTTGGCGTTCTGTTTGACACTCAAAAAGTAAATCATATATGGACAACCAATTTTGACGAATTAATTGAAAGCGGTATTAAAAGCATAAATAACGCTTCAAACTTTGAAACTATTTCAGAGGACAATAAGCACCAATTAGATAATTTAAATAAACTTCAGCGAGTAAATGAACTACCCCGCCGCAAGCGGACGGGGTATCAAAAAGCCTACGCACAAGGCTAAAATGTGCGCCCCAAGGGGGCGGGGAATTAAACCCAAAAGAGATTAAATTTCATGGTGATTACCGTTATGACAAACTTCAAAACACTTCCAGTGAATTGCAAGCATTAGAAAATGATTTGTACAAATACTTCGCTAACATTCAATCGCAAACTGGTTTAGTTGTAATCGGTTATAGTGGAAATGACAAATCTGTTTTAGATGCTTTCAATGAAGCATTGAAAGCATCTAATCCATTTCCGTACGGGTTGCACTGGTGCATTCGCAAAGGCGAAACGCCAAACAAAAGTCTAATTGACCTAATTGAAAATGTGAACGCAAAAAGCAAGGAGAAACTTTCTGGCTTTGTTGAGATAGAAAGTTTTGATGAGTTTTTGTTTGAACTCTACATTGCGAATGAAAAACCTAATGATGAAATTGAAAACATTGCAAAGACAAGATTTGAAACAAGAAAACCTTTTACATCACCTCAGATAAGCAACAACTTTTCACCGATAAAACTAAACGGACTCAGAGCAACAACATTTCCAAAAACTGTTTACAGTTTTAAAAGTGATTTGGAAGGATGGAAAGAACTAAGAGAATTGGTTGCAGAGCAACCAATCAAAGCTGCTCTTTCAAAAGGGAAGACTTTAGCATTTGCAAACACAGATACTATTAACAAGATATTCAACGGCAGAATAAAGTCTGAAATTATTACGATTGATATTGACGACAGCATAACCTACAAACAGGATTCGTTTTTCACTGGTTTGATTTATGACCTAATTGAATTCAATCTGCTTACAACTTATAAACTTCAAAGAGTTCCGACCAATAGTTTCAAAAAATATTATTCAACTGAAACTCATGTTTCGCAAGCAGAGCTTGCGAAGTATCACATTCAGACAGTTGCAAAAATTTATGAAGCTGTTGAAATTCAAATTGAGTTTCATAACAAAGATCTTTTCTTGACACTACTTCCATCCATTCACATTGATTCAAACAGTTCACTCACAAAAATTGAGAAGCAAAATATTTCAAACAAAATATTTTCAAACAGAAGAAATGACACCGTAAATGAACGGGAAAAATTTTGGATTAGCCTTTTCAAAAACGGGAATAATACAATTCAGTTTTCAATTGATACATTCAAGGTAGAGTTTGAATCAAACTATTCAAGTGCAGGAATTCCAGTTTCAAAAACACACAGTTTCAAAGGAGCATTTCAGAACAGTGAGCCGCAATTAGATTTCCATGTTAGCGACAAGAATTATCAAATGAGTCATCCATTGAAAGGATTAAAAACTTTTGGACCACTGGACTATTCATTTGAAAATAACAAAGCAAATCCACAAGCAATAAAGCTGGGAATCATTTCACCCGAAACAGGTTTTGCAAGAATTCAAAAGCATCTTAACGGACTTAACGAAGAAATAAAAGCAACAACTGAAAAAGATTATCTGATTGAGTATTTACCTTTTTCAACTATCTACAAAAGATACCTCGACATTCCGCAAAACACCGAAAACAAATTTATTGAGTTGATTAAAGAAACAGATGTAAGCAAACTTAGCCAGTTAGAATTTTATGATTTTCTAAAAAGAAAGATTGACTACTTCTATACAATCAGAGGAGAGTTTGATGTTTTAATTCTTTACTTACCAAATACTTATCAAAGATTTCGTGAACTCAAAAATGACACAACATATTTTGATTTGCATGATTCACTGAAACTATATTGTGCGAAGAAGAACATCAAAATACAAATGATTGAAGACAAATCCATCAATTATTTAGACCCTGCAAAGGTTAGATGGTGGCTTTCTTTGGGTTTGTACGTAAAAGCAAACGGAACGCCTTGGAGAAATCAAACTGTAACAGATTCTACTGCGTTCATTGGTTTAGATTTTTCAATTCAAAAAATAAATGATCAAATAAAATATGTTTTAGGTAGCAGTCAAATCTTTGATTCATCAGGACAAGGTTTAAGATTTTTACTTCAACCTATTGAGCATCCCGTTTTCTATGGCAAGAATCCGTTCATGAGTAAAGAAGATGCAAGACGATTGATATTAAAATTAAAAGAGGCATATTACAGGATTGACGGAAATTCAAAACTTGACAAACTTGTAATCCATAAAGTTCTTCATTACACACATGATGAAATGCAAGGAATATCAGAGGCACTTGAAGGAATTGACAATGTTGAGTTATTGCAGATTCAGAAGTATTCCAATTGGAGAGCAATCAGAGGAGAAAAAAATAGTTTAACTCAGCAAATAAAAATTCATGGCTATCCTATTCAAAGAGGAACAGTAATCCAGTTAGATGATCTAAGTTTTCTACTTTGGACACACGGTTCTTTTTTAGATACAGATGTTGCAGGGACAGGAAGGAACTATTATCAAAGTGGCAGAGGAATTCCTGCACCACTTCTAATAAGAAGATTCAGAGGGAAAGACCCGATTGAAACAACAGCAAAAGAAATTCTTGCTCTGACTAAAATGAATTGGAACGGTGGTGAACTTTATAAAACATTGCCTGTAACGCTTGACTTTTCAAAACGGCTTTCACGATATGCAAAGCAAGCAGAAACTTTACAAGCAATTCCTTATGACTTCAGATTCTTCATGTAGGCAAAGAAGCACTGGCTACAACAAGTCGCTTAACTAAAAACACAAAAACAACTTTAAAGTAATTATTTTGTAATTTAATTTTAATTTTTTAAATTTTAAAGTTCACAAAGCAAAAATTTGATGTATATTTACATTCATTTTTCAATAAATGGCATCGAAGCAGGAAGCAGAAAAATTCTTAAAGGAGCTTAAGGTGAAAACGGAAATTTTTGGCATATTGTTCCTCGATGACCGCGGGAAGAACCAGCAGACGCTACACGATTTGGAAATTTCACCCTCTAAGCGCAAAGAAATAATAGCAAACCTTAAGCCGGAAGATTACTGCGAGGGGCCATTGGAAGAAAAGATGAGGGGCATTTTGCCCTTGTGGGTTTTTGGCATGGAAGTGAAACAAAAGGAGTTATATATCAAGATTAGCATGGGTTTAGAGAATAATAGCACCGTTTGTATCTCGTTTCACATTGCTGAACACCCAATGAACTATCCTTACAAAAACTAAGATTATGAAGAGTCCATTTACAGGCAAAGAGATGAGCATTCAAAAAGAATGGCGTACCATGAATTTCCGTAAGGATGAATTCAAAGTACTGTTTCATTCCTATAAATGCGACGAAACCGGGGAGCAATTCGAGGATGATTCATTTGCACAGCTGAATTATAATCAATTGATAAATCAATACAGGGAGAAGTATTCAATACCTTTTCCTGAACAAATTATTGCCATTCGAGAAAAATACGATACTTCAGCATCAAGGATGTCGGAAATATTGGGTTTTGGCACAAATAGCTACCGCCAATACGAAAGCGGTGAAATTCCCAGCCAATCAAATGCCCGATTAATTCAACTTGCCGACGACCCGCATGAATTCAAAAAATTAGTTGCCCTATGCAATACAATAGGACCTAAGGTTAAAGAAAAGTTATCTCACAAAATTCAGATTCTACTCGAAGAGCAAAAGAATACAAAGTTTGAAAAGCAACTCGAAAAGTACTTCTTTGAAGCATGCTTGCCCAGTACTTTTACAGGTTATAAAATGCCCAATCTGGAGAAGTTCACAGAAATGGTGGTTTACTTTACTGAAAAGTTACAACCATGGAAAACCAAATTAAATAAATTGCTCTTTTATGCCGATTTTGCAATGCACAAACAATCGGGGTTTTCAATTAGCGGCGTTCAATATAGGGCAATTCCAATGGGCCCAGTGCCAAATAATTTCAACAGCATCTTTGAATATTTGGCCAACAATGATGATGTGGATATTAATTACACAACATTCCACGATGGCGGTATAGGCGAACAATTTAAGCCAAATTCAAAAAGAGAGTTTAATCCTGAATTATTTACCGAGAACGAACTTCGAGTACTAGAAAATATTGCTGAAAGGTTTAAAAACACCACGACAAACGAGATAATTGAAATTAGCCATAGAGAAAAAGCTTGGCAAGAAAACAAGGATGAAAAGAGGATAATCGATTATAAATATAGTTTCGATTTGAATTAGGTTTTAAATGTTTCACGCAAAGAGTGCTAAGTCTGTGCTAAGCCAATAAGCAAACAAGTAGTCAAATAAGCCATAGTTGCTAAACTCTGTGAACCTTTGTGTTCTTACTCTGTGGAACTCTGTGGTTAAAAATGTGCTCACTAAAATTAAAGGCTTAATCAGTAAATAAAAAAAATTAACAAATCAACTAGAAGTCTAAAATATTATATACTTTTATTAAAGAAATAAAACCATAAAAACAATATTCACCATAAAGATATATGAAACCTTTCCTCAAACCATTTTTCTATATTTGCTTCTTTAGTGTATTCCTTTGTTCATGCGAATACGAAAACTCAGGGATATATGAACAAGAAGTTAATAAAGATGTTACCGCTCCAGAGATTCAGGTTGTTGAATTAAATCTCAATGAAGACACTCTTTTATTATATGATTCCAAACAGATAAATTTCAGATTCCGAAGTAATGATATTCAAAAGATCTCTTCTGTTAATCTTTATATGGATAATACTATAATTGAAACAGTAAAAAATGAAAATGGTTACTTCTCTTTAAATTACAGTTCCCTTAGCATTGGTACACATAAACTTATAATTGAAATCGTTACTAAATCAGGAACAAATAGCATTGCTGATAAACTAGGGTCAGAAGGGTTTATTTTACGCTCAAAGGAATGGGTGGTTATTATAGTTAAACCAATCCAATGGCCTGGTGAAGTTATTACAGAAATAACCAATGGATACCTTAAAATGCAATGGCCAGAATATCAATCCCCTTTACTTAAAAAGTATAAAATCTATTATAACTGCAACAAAGTTTATGGTAGTCAAGATTTTGAAATTGGACAAACCACTAAAAACGAATTTATTGACAGTTCCTATATTGGTCAAGGGGGCAAATACATTATAAAAGTTCTTACATACCCTGAATTAATCGTACCAGCAAAGGTTAAATATATAACCAAAGAATTTCCTCAATTGAGTTTCATATACAATGATAATAATACATATAAAATATCATGGTCTAAAAGTAAATACATGAATTCAGTTGATTCATATATTGTAAAATCATATAAATTTCCTGAACCTATTAAAATTTTAAAATCAACTGTCAACCCGAATGATACTACATATATAATAGACGATGGTTATTTTGGTGACTCAAAAGAATATAGATTATATCTAATCCCAAAATCCAAGAAACATTTTTATTGCTCAGATGATCACTATAATACAATCAATTGTGAATTAGGAATACCATTCCCAAACTTAAATGTTTATCTTAATCGAGTTCATCAAATTAATAGTGATGATCTTTTTTTCATTAGAAACGACTCACTTACAAGATATTCAACATCAACAAACTTGGTAGTTCAACAAAGGAATTACAGTTCTATATCCGATTTTTATTACCTAAGCATTAATAAATGCAGCAATTATCTTACTGCAATTTCTAATCCTTATACTAATATTCTAAGGGTTTCATTAAATGATTTGAACTCATATAAAGTATCAAATATTCCATACATACGTTACTATACTTGTCCTGCAATATCAAATACGGGTATCGGGATTATTGAAGGTAATGATAATTTTCTATATTACTATAATTTCAATAATGATTCTATTCTAGGAAAATACGCTTATGATAAATCCTTTGTTGCGAATACAAAAATATCACCAAACGGAAATTATTTCTTACGAAATCTAGGATATATTGGAGGAGATATTAGATATAAACTTGTTGAATTTAAGAACAGTACATTTAGAGTCGTAAATGAAGAATCGTACTTAAGTTTTACTAGAAGTATTGGATTTATCCCTAATGAATTAGAGCAAATGTATATGTGGTATGGCTCAACTTTTTACATTAAGAAATGTAGCGACTTCACAACCTTATATGAATTCAACCTGCAAGATGAATCAATAATAAATTTTGATTTCTACAACAATGAATTTCTAAGTTATAAAGGTTATCATTTATATGTAAGAAACCTTAAAAATGGTGCAATCATCAAAGATATTCCCATTGGTTTTCAAGCTGGATCTAGCGATTACAGGTTACTTTTGATGAACCACGCCCTTTACTACTTTAATGGGATTAAAAATTGTTTAAAATACAATCTTAATTAAGTTACATGAAAACATTTTTCTCTATTATAGTTTTATTTTTTTTCTCTTTAAGTAATTATTCACAAGACTTCAAAATAGGTTTCCAATCAGGATGGGGCTCTTACAAAATGTCTGAATTAAAGGATTTAAATCAATATATACTAAAGAATAATCCTTTAAGTCCAAAGATGATATCTAATTATCCCTCTTACTACTACTATCGACCTTCAATAATTTTTGCATACAAAAAAGTCAACTTTGGGTTAATTTTCTCACATCAATCAACAGGTTCAAGAATATCTATTAAGGACTATTCGGGAGAATATCTCTTTGATTCAAAGATAAAAAGTAACGCCTTTGGAATTCTTGGTGAAGTCAACGTAGACCCAGAGAAAAAACTAAAATTTATTTTGTACTCTGAGCTTGGGTTCATTAAAACTCAACTCACATTAACTGAATTCTTAAAAGTCTTTGACAATACAATTACAGACGATAAATATTATTTTGATTCAAAAAACTATTACATAGAACCTGGTTTTAAGATTTCATACCCATTAAGTTTCATAAGCCTTGAACTCAACATTGGTTTTTTCCAACAGTTTGGCAAGAAAAAATTTGAAGGAGATAAAGATGTGTCACTTACCGTTAACGGTAATAAAATAAAACCTGACTGGAGCGGTCTACGATTTGGTTTATCTTTCTATTTTGTCATTCCCTTTGAAAAATTAAAATAAAATCGGACACTTAAAATCGCTGATACTTATTTTGAAATCTAATCGATTTAAGAACAACGATTGCCTTCGGCGAACTCGCAAGCTCGGTTAACGAATGTTGATTTTAGAAGATTAAAAATTACTCCTCCCTCAACCCCCTAATTATATTCCCTTTTAGCGCATTTCGCGTAGGAAAGTAAATCCAAACAACTCCGCTAGCAAATACAATTAGCACAAGGATTGATATAAACCCTGCAGGCATTGTAAAAGCAGGGGAAAGGATTGATGGTAGAATTCCAATAAAAGCGGATGCTATTCCACAAATAAGTCCAATAATTAGCAGAAATAGATTTTCAATCAGTATCAGCCTAAAGATTTGATGCTTTCTATAGCCAATGGCCGTCATCAAAGCGATTTCAGAGCGGCGTTCGAGCATATTGCGAAGCAAAACAACTCCAAGCCCAAATGTGCCAATGATTACGCCAAGCCCACCTAAAACCATAAATACAGTCAAATAGGTATTCTCCACCGAGTTGAATTCTGCCAAACGGGTTGAGGTTGGGGTTAACTCAATACCATAATCGGTAAGTGTTGAATTTAGTAGCTGTGCAAGTTCATCTTGATTTGCTTTCGGAGCATCAATCAGCATTATTTTCGAACCGCTTGTTGATGGGAAGTTTTGTACAAAGAGGCTATCGGCAATTAGAATATTGCCTTGGAATATGGAGTTATCGAGTGCTGCAACCAACAGGAGTTTTATCCTTTTACCAGATTCATTTAGGTAAATCAGCGTATCGCCCAAAGCCTTTTTCAAACCCCAAGTTATAACCGTTTGGTCGGCAATGGCAGGGATAACATCATCGCCATAGCTCTTTTTTAGCTCAAGCCAAGGGCGGTTTTTATCAACTTCATCGATGCTGTTAACAAAAGAGAAAGAACCGAGACTATCAAAAGCCTCCGGCTTTAAACCAAGTATTCGAGGTTTCTGAACCTGATTAAGGTTAAGACAACTCGCATCATCGCCATCGAGGCTGTGGAGTTGAATAAAATCAACATCCTTGAGCGATTCCTCAGTATCAAATCCAAACTTGGCTTTGCCATTGGGACTATTCAGATTATACTGAATGGGTAATGTTGTCTCAGCCCAGTAAAGGAATCCTCCTGTACCCGATTGGCGTAAGTTCTCAACGCCATAATACGTTTTACGATTTGCACCTGTTATAATTATACTAAATGTTCCAAGAGCAAGAAGCGCAATGGTTGTAAGGCTTCGGTTTTTATTCCGGCTTGCATTTTTCAATGCCAGCTGAACAAAGTTTAGAGGTGTTGTATGTATCTTATCCCTAATTATTCTAAGATACCAATCTATCGATGCAGCACAACCTACAAGAAATAGTCCTCCAGCAGAAAGAAACATCTCGGCATTTACACCATCAGGAGAGAATAAAGAAGATATAACAGTTGCAATCGCACTAAAAATCGAAATAATTGCAATGAACTTGCTTGCCGTAAGATTTCTTTTAACAATCTTCAATGGGCTATCGAAACTGCTCTTTATTAAAGATGATATGGGCTGCTTTAGCTTTCGAAGGGTTACAATATAGATTGATATCAATGCCACCAACACCCCGCTAAAAGCACCAATTAGAACTGTAGATGGTTTGACAAAAACCTCAAGGCTATTGGTATGAACGGCGCCTTGCCATACAGAATTCAACCCCCAAACAAGAGCGTAGTTGTAAAGTACACCAAACAAAGCACCCACAAAACCTCCAATGAGCGCAACAAAAATCGATTCTCCAAAGCGAATTTTCAGAATCAGCTTTCGCTCGAAACCCAATCCCGATAGTATGCCTGTTTCCTCCCTGCGTGATTCGGTATTCAATGAGTAAATAAGCACCGTTAATAAAATTCCTGCAGCAATAACAAAGAAGCTAAGGCTTAAAAACAGACCACCAAAATCAACCGAATTATTGGCGGCATTAAGTCCTTGATTGTAAACAGGCAAAAAGGTTAAACCTATATCTTCGGGCTTAATTTTGCTAAGAATTTCTTTTTTAAGATGGTCAAGTTGAACCTTCTCTTTATCAAATCGAATCGATGTGTAGTTCCCAAACTTATTGCCCCACATGCTTAGCCCAGCCTGCATCGATACAAGAGCCTTTGGAGTGCCCTTGTATTTGTTCCAGTACTTCTCGTCCTTATCGCGAATCTTAGTTAAATCGATAGGCACACCCGTTTCCCAATCGCTACAACTCTCGGCATCGGCTAAACCAGGGAACAGAGGCATCAAGGAGTTATTGATAAATTTGCTTTGGGTGGGAACAAAACCTTTAACCAAAAACGTTTTTTTAACCTCCTTGATAGTGCGCAGCGGACCGATTACAAAGTATTTTAGCGAGATAGAATCGCCCGTTTTTACACCCAAATCGTTAACTATCCATTCGTTTAACAAGATTTCATCATCCTTTAGATTGCCCGATATATTTGTACTTGATGATGCTGTTACGAACGAGTACGGAGTCTCCTTGCCATTAAATCCGATTGAATTTACTAGATAGGTCAAAACCGTTTCGTTGGGTGTACCGAGATTTAAAATCGATTGTGCAATGGGCTCATCGATAAAAATCCTTTCGGATAACAATTCGATGCTATTGGATTCGGCTAGTTCGCGTATTTTGATATTTGCATCTTCTAACTTTAAGGAATTGTGAAAAGCAGATTTTAAAGCAATTTCATCAACATCACTAGTAAGAATAACATTTGCCTTACCTGATAAATCGAGTTTACTGGCAAGCACATCTCTCGAAACAAAGATATTATAAGGCGCAGCCTGATTACTCTTTAGGCTGAATCGACCCAAACTCTTGTCATCGGCAATCGCCTTGACCTTAAGCCGAATTGCAACCGAAGGGTCAACATCCTGTGAGAATGGAGCATTCAGAGGGATTACACTTGCCTTTTCAACTCTTAAAAGGAATTCATCACCAACCTTAACATTTAATTTTTGCGAGATATTCTCGCTGATTATGGCTTCATCGTTAGATATAGCAGCCATTTTAATTCCTGAAAGACTCCAAAAACTGCTATCGACACCAACAACCTGTGTTCGATTAATCCTTAATTCAGACTCAGGGTTGATTGCAATCCCTTGAATCATCAGTAGTGATGCTGTTGATGTGTTGAGCTTCGCTCCTATCTCCGATGACATTGCTGAACGCACAAAGCGGTCGCCTGTTTGCATTGCAAAACGGACATTCCCTAAACGAACATCAACAAGTTTTGTAAGGCTCATCCTAACCGAATCGCCAACAATTAATGCACCTGTTAGAACCGCAGTACTAATCAAAGTTCCTAAGAAAACGGCAAGATGCTGTCGCCAGTAGAATCGGATGCTTTGTATGATGAATTTAAGGATGGTCATTTTTTTTAAAATTTAAACACAGAGACACAGAGGCACGGAGATTATTTTATTAAAAACCACAACAGTCCGACTAAAATACTATTAATTCATGAAATACTTGATATTACTACATTCAATGTATAGGTCACCCCTAATGGGGCTTAATTATCGTTTTAATAATAATTACTACAAATAGGTCGTCGCTCTGCGACTTTAAAAAGCAGCATTGCTGCGAACTATTTGTAGAATAAATGATTATATTTCAACATATAGCAGCATCGCTGCGACCTATTGATTTTAGATTTTTTCTCGGTTAATATGATAAAAAACTAAAATTTAAATTCGTTATTCCGATTAATTTCAGAATAACTCCTGATTATTCCAATCGCCCATGCGATAATCGATAAATCGATTTCATCTTCTCGGCAAGGGTTAATGAGTGTGTAACTACAACAATGGCCACGTTATGCTTTTTATTGATATCTAATAGCAAATCACCAAGTTGAGCGGCAGAATCTTGGTCGAGCGAGCCAGTGGGTTCATCAGCAAGTATCATCTCAGGTTGATTAATCAATGCCCTTACAAGCGCAGCGCGCTGACATTCGCCACCAGAAAGTTGCCCAGGACGTTGGTGGATTCTTTCGACTAGACCAACGCTATCGAGCAGTTCCATTGCTCTTGCATTAATGGCTTTGCCATTAACCTTGCCATTCTGAGGGATTACAGGAATAAGAACATTCTCAATCAAACTTAGCTGTGGGAGCAAATGATGAGCCTGAAAAACAAAGCCAATGCTTTGATTCCTGACTTGCGCCAATCGTTTCTCATCAAACCCTGTAACATCTTCGCCTTTAAAATTGACAGTTCCCGACGAAGGCAAATCAAGCGTTCCAACAATATTTAACATCGTACTCTTCCCTGAACCCGATGGGCCAACAATGGCAAGCGAATCGCCTGTTTTAATCTGAAGATTAATATCCGACAGAACATCGCGATGGATATTTGTGCCAGGGTTTATATAGGATTTGCTAACTTTGCTTAGTTCGATTATCATATTACTTATATTTAAACGCTAAGGCGCAACGACGCTAAGATAACTAATATAACTTTGTGACTTAGCGGCATTGCGTTTAGATTTATTTTCGCTACTGACCGACTAAAATATTATATCATTCATGAAACACTTATTATTACTACATTCAATGTATAGATCGCCCCTAACAGGGCTTTATTTTCGTTTTGATATAAATTACTACAAATAGGTCGTCGCTATGCGACTTTGAAAAAGCAGCGTGGCTGCGAACTATTTGTAGAATAGATGATTATATTTTAGCTAAAAGCAGCATCGCTGCGACCTATTGAATTTATATTCTTTCTATGTTAACAAGGCTTTATTTTATTGCAGATTTATAAACCTCAATCATCCTTTGGATAAGAATTGATGTATTGAATTTTTCTTCAACTGATTTTCGACCATTGATGCTCATTTGCTTTATCTGCTCAGGATTTGAAAGCACTTCGGTAAGTTTTTGCGCCAAAGCATCGGGGGTATTGGGTTGATAAATGGCTCCGCCACCAGTAGTTTCCACAATCTCAGGGAATGCCCCTAATGCAGGTTGAACGATTGGAATTCCTGACGCCAACGATTCAAGCTGATAAAGACCAAAAGCCTCGCCCTCAAGTACAGGAACTGATAATAAGGTTAATCCATTGAAGAAACTACCCAATGATTCAGTTCTAAAATCTTCAATAAACTCAATATCATTTTGGTATCCTTTTCTTTTCAACTTATCAACTTGACGTCCTATAAACTTCTCATCATCGCCAGTTTTGCCGCCTGTTACTTTCAACCTTGCATTACCAAATTTTGGGTTCTCCTTCAGCTTGATAAAAGCATCAACCAAAACCTCAAAACCATTCTCTTTGTTTGACCTTGAAAGATAACCAATGGTTGGCACATCAAGATTTGGTGCTTTAACTGAATATTTTGTTGGGTCAATTCCTATATGGACTATATGAAGTTTATTTTGAGGAATAGACATTTTTTGTGTCATCTTCTTTGCGAAGAAATCGCTAACAGCTATTAGCGCATCAGTATCGAGCGCCTTTTCGCCCATCAGTTTCCAAATCTGACTTCTGTAGGGTTCATCCATTGCATCAACCCAAACATCCTCATCCTGCAATGAGCAAAGAACAGGGATTTGCAACTCGTCCCTTATTTTCCTCGCCAAACCAAGAAGCAGCGCATTTGAAAGATGCACCACATCAGGCTTTTCGTGATGTTTAAGGAAATAAATTAGTTCATCCAATTCATCCTTTTGAAACCCATCAGCACCTTTTAGCATAGAGATTGTCATCTCTTCAAGCCCTGCCGCACGTGTCGAACCCGATTTTTTGGCTGCGTAACGCAGTATCAATGGCGAATTAAAGAAATTGTGCAGCCATTTGGGCATATGCCTAAAAACTCGGAAGTTTTGACCAAGATAGATATTCACCGCACCATAGAAAACAGGGATTTCATTCTCGGGGGTATATTCCTTTGAGGTCAAAGGCAGATAAAGAGGCAAAGTTATCGCCTCATGCCCCGATGCTTTCAGCGATTTGGCATAGGCGCTATCGCGGAGACAATTTCCGCAGTAGAACGAACCACCAAATCCTGGAACAATGTTGACTACTTTCATAGATTTATTTGATCTTAGAACAAGGAATAACGATTTTAGATTTAAGAAGGTTGTAATCTACAATAGATCTGAATTCGAAAATCGTTAATCTTTATTCTTCATTCAACTTGTGAATTGGAATCAATTATTTAACTCATTTAACCCCAAAAGCATAAACGCTCCCATCCTCTGAACCTATAACCACCATATTTTTAACAACAGCGGGTGTACTTGTTATAGGTTTTCCTATTTCATAAGACCAAATTTTCTCGCCTTTGTTCAAATCGATCATATATATTCGGCCATCGCCTGAGCCAATAACAACAGTATTCTTGGCTATTACAGGCGAACTATCGACCTTACCAAGCGTTTTGAATGTCCATAACAGTTTACCCGTTGATTTCTCAAAGCAGTAAACGCTTTTATCCTGAGAGCCGACAACAACCTTATCGCCTGAAACTGCGGGCGACGAAATGGTTGGCATTTTACCTTTGTAAGTCCATTCAATTTTCTTTGTTTTTAGATTGGCGCAGTAAAAGCCACCATCGTAGTTACCAAAGTATGCCTTTCCTCCCTCGATAGTTGCCGATGCTGCCATATAGGTTCCAATCTCAATCTTATCGGCCAATTTTCCTGTCTTAACATCTACAAGATAAAGATTCCCATCACAGCCACCAAAGGCTGCATGCTCACCGTTGGTTGATGGAGTTCCGTTGATATAGTTTTCGGTTTCGTATTTCCAAACAGCTTTTCCTGTTGAGATATTGATGCAATGCAGGAAAAAATCGTAGCTACCAACCATAATCCTCTTACTCTTCTTATCGGCTGAAAATACCCAATTCGCTGAACCCGAGATTTGACCATCGGTTTTATACTCCCACTTCAGCTTACCTGATTTTGCCTCGATGGCATAAACCGAACCCTCAAGAGAACTTGCATAGATGGTATTATCAAGATATAATGGTGGCGATTCAATTGATGTGGCTGATTTGTACTTCCAATTCAAAACCCCTTTATCAGATATTGAATAGATATAACCATCGTTTGAGCCGATGTAGATATTCCCATTCTGAACGATTGGCGATGATTTTATTGCATCCTCCGTTTTGAAAGTCCAAAGAAGTTTCAGCGATTTGGGTAGCTGAACATTCGCATATCCATTCAATGCCTGATTACCCCGAAAGCACGGCCAATTGGAGTTATCCTGAGCGATTAAAACTTGATTTAAAAATAGAAATAGAAATAATAATTTTTTCATTTGCTATTCGCTTTGTTTTAGGCATCCCCTCCTTTTTTAAGGAGGGGCAAGGGGTGGTAAATTACTTAAAGCACCCTTTTATTTCATTTATAACATTATCAATCCTATCAAAAATATCAGAATTTCTAAATCTTATCACTTTTATTCCTAATGATTTAATATAATTATCTCTTAGAATATCATATTGTTCATTTACAGGATTCAAATGAACTTCACCATCAAGTTCAATAGCTATTCGTTCTTCAGGGCAATAAAAATCAACAATATAATTACCAATACTATGTTGCCGTCTAAATTTCCTGCCCTCTAATTGTTTACTCTGCAAGTATTTCCATAATCTAATCTCAGCAGGGGTAAGATTAGAGCGTAAATTTCTTCGATTCTCTTTTAATTCTTTTCTATTATGAGTTTGCATTATATTGAATTTACCTCCCCTACCCCTCCTTAAAAAAGGAGGGGATTCGATTCTACTTTTATTATTACATAATAGCAAAAGTAATAGTTTTAAACCTTAAATGATATTGCCCCTGTTGGGCAAGCATCAACGCACTCTTTAGCCGTTTGGGTTAGGGCTTCGCCTAATTCCCGATTGAATGGAATATCAACCCGAACATCAAACCCACGTCCAATATAGGTTAAGCCTGTCAACTCCTTATTCTTTGATGTTATCTCTATACACAAACCACACTTGATGCACTTTTCAGGTTCATAAACAACCGTTTCGTGTTGAAAATGTTTCTTAAGAGTATTTCGTTCTCCCAACAAGTATTTCTTTCTATCAATTTTATACTCATCTGCATAAAGTCTGAGTTTACAAGTATTAGGTTTTCGGCAATCGCAATGCAAACAGCGCTTTGCCTCCTGAACAGCCTCTTCGGCTGTAAAACCTGCTAATCGTCCACCTTTTGGTGCGACCACATCTACTTCAACCGATTCCTTTAAATACTCTATAATCTCTGATGGTTGTAGTAGTCCAAACTTAGAATTAAACCTATCATATCTATTCGAAACAGGTTTTCCACCTAAAAATTTATGTACAGAGAATGCTGTTTCCTTACCATGGGCAACAGCCTTAACAGCCATTTTCAAAGGAAACAGTGTGCTACCACAAGCAAAAATACCTGAACTATCAACCATAAATGATGCCTTATCTGCTATTAATCCTGTTGGATTTGCATTCAACCCAAATTCGCCCACATTGGTTTTGGTAATATCGCCCGATGTAAATACAATTGCATCAAACGATTTTTGAATTTCAGATTTGAACTGCTCAGGTGTGACCTTAGTATTTAGCCTAAACTCAGCACCAAGGGCTTTAATTAGTTCAACCTCAATATCAATTATCTCTTTAGGCATCTCATTCGGAGAAACTTGAAGTAAAGTTCCTCCTGCCTCGGCATTTGATTCAAATACAATGCATGAATGTCCCAACTTTTGTAAATGAAAAGCACATGATAATCCCGCAAGACCTGCTCCGATAATGGCAACCTTTTTATTTGTTGATTTCTCCTTTTGAGGTAGATAATTGGTTTGCTCTTTAGAGTCGTTGAAGGCAGTAAATCTTTTTAAAAGACAGATAGAAACAGGGTTATCGACCTGCTTTCGTCTGCAAACCTTTTCGCATGGCGCAGTACAGATATGCCCAAGAATAAAGGGTAGAGCAATCTCCTCTTTAACAACCTTAAGTGCATCTAAATGATTTCCTGATGCAATAAGTCTATTCATCTTAGGAATATCCATAAAGGCAGGACAAGCGGTGCGACAAGGAGCTTCGCAATCGCCAACATGGTCGCTAAGCAGGAGTTCCAACGCATCCTTACGAGCATTTCGCACCTCTTCATCATTTGTAACAATATCCATATCCGTCTCAACCGGCATGGCACACGATGGGAATAGGGTATGTGACCTTAAATCCTTAACAATACAAACCATGCACGATGGGTGATTGCGATTTCCTTCGAGGTAGCACATGCTAGGAATATCAACCCCAATCGATTTAGCGGCGTTAAGAACGCTTGTTCCGGCAGGAACAGCAACTACGTTATTATTTATTTTTAAATGAATCATATTCTTAAATTTAACCACAAAGGACACAAAGGGATTCACAAAGAAAATTAAAGAATTACTCTCTTAATCCCGTCCCTTAGGTGCTTTACATTAAAATTGACCAACAGTCCCAGTTTACAATTTGATAATTTTAAATAAGTAAGGATTTGCGCTAAATGAACATCATTTAATGCTTCAATAGATTTTATTTCGACAATAACACAATTCTCAATGAGTAAATCTACTCTATATCCTGCATCAAGTTTGACTTCCCTATATATTAGTGGCAAAGGTTTCTGTTTTTCAACCCTCAATCCTAACTGTGATAGTTCATAATACAAACATTCTTCATAAGCACTTTCAAGTAATCCAGGTCCTAGGGCCGAATGAACCTTGAATGAGCAATCAAGAACTATCTTAAAAACTTCTTCAACATTCATATTATTCTTTGTGTTCTTAGTGACAACCTTTGTGTTCCTTTGTGGTTAAGGGTTATCTTGTTATAACAGCATTCACCGGACAAATCTGCTTACAAATATCACACTTGATGCACTTTTCGGTATCGATATGATGCAACTCGTAAGGCAATGCTTTAATTGCATCGGCAGGGCATCGTTGAGCGCACTTGGTGCATCCAATACACTTATCATTGATATCGTAAATAATCATCTCCTTACACTTGCCCGTTGGGCAATGCCCATTGATATGAGCCTCGTACTCCTCTCTGAAATATTTCAAAGTTGTAAGAACGGGATTTGGTGCGCTTTTTCCCAATCCACAGATACTCCCTTTTTTCGTGCTATGCGCTAGCTGTTCTAGGGTTTCAAGGTCGGCTAATGTTCCTTTTCCACTGCTGATTTTATTCAAAATCTCAAGCATTCGTCTAGTTCCAATTCGACAGAATGTACATCTACCGCACGATTGGTCTTGGGTAAAGGTTAAGAAGTACCGAGCAATATCAACCATGCAATCGTCTTCATCAAGAACGATAAGCCCTCCAGAGCCCATCATGGCACCAACCTGAACAAGCGAGTGGTAATCAATTGGGGTATCGGTCATCGATTCAGGGATACACCCACCCGACGGACCGCCAATCTGAACAGCCTTAAATTTCTTTCCATTCGGAATACCGCCACCAATATCCTCAACAATCTTACGAATTGAAATTCCCATTGGAACTTCAATCAATCCTCCACGGTTTATCTTGCCTGCAAGGGCAAAAACCTTAGTTCCTTTGCTAAGTTTTGTACCAATACTGTGAAATGCTTCAGCGCCTTTCCTAATAATCCACGATACCTGCGAATAAGTCTCAACATTGTTAATTAAGGTTGGGTTTCCCCATAAACCATTGCTCGATGGATAAGGTGGACGCATTGTTGGGTAGCCTCGCTTGCCTTCAATGGAGGCTATTAAAGCAGACTCTTCGCCACATACAAATGCTCCAGCGCCCTCGAAAATTTTAAGATGAAACGAGAATCCTGTTCCTAAGATATTATCGCCGAGCAATCCCTCCTTTTCACATAAACTCAGCGCCTCACGAATTCGAATCAACGCTAATGGATACTCTGCTCGGATATAGAAAATCCCCTCTGTTGCTCCAACTGCATACGCAGCAATGATAATCCCCTCAATCACTCGGAACGGATAAGACTCAAGCAACATCCTATCCATAAACGCACCAGGGTCGCCCTCATCGCCATTGCAAATCACATACTTTTGGTCTGAAACTTCATTGGCAACAAGTTGCCATTTAGTACCAGTAGGGAAACCTGCACCGCCTCTACCCCTCAGTCCACTCTCCTTGATAGCATCAATTACCTCTGGTCTAGATTTTACCTTAAGGCACATGCTGAGAGCAGTAAATCCACCTAACTTTCGGTATTCAGCAATATCGGTTGGTTTAAGGATTCCACGATGTTCGGTTGCAATATTTATCTGACCATTCAAGAACTCGGCAACAGGAGTATCGGTGCTTTCGGACGAATATCTTCGGATAGATTTTGGTGCGCTATCGAAAACTAATCCTTCAAAATAGTTATATATATTGCTCTTAATCCTAGTAAACGGATTAAGAGGTTTAAAATGTCGATGGATAACCTCTCGCACCTCATCGGGTTTAATCTTTGTGTAATATGATACCGCTTCGCCAGGCTTATGTACCTCAAGCATCGGAACCTGATTACAGATGCCCACACAGCCAACATGCTTAACACTGACATTTATCTTGCTTTTGATAAGCGTTTTCTCTAGTTCCTCCTTAACGCCAGAACTGCCGCTTGCCACGCAGCAAGAACCTAAACCAATCCTGATTTCACCCTGAATATCCTTACTATCTACAAAAGGAATCGTTCCAGATGAGGAGCCTCCATCCTTTGCTGATAGGAAATCAGAGATAACCTCGGGTACAGATTCTGATGTAACATGACCATAGGTAATACTTCCAATCTGCACCACAGGGGCAATAGTACAACAACCAAGACAAGCTACCTTTTCGATAGTGAATTGCCCTTCGGCATCGGTCTCCTCATCATCTTTAAGGTTTAGCTTGCGACGAAACGAATCGTAAACTAGCATCGCACCCTTAACATGACATGCAGTACCAACGCAAACCTTGATGATATGCTTGCCAACGGGTTTATGCCTAAACTGAGTGTAGAATGTAGATATACCATAGATGCGAGATGGTGTGATATCAGTGATATCGCAAACCCGCTGCAACGCCTCCTTGGGAAGATAGTTATAATGATTTTGGATTTCCTGTAAAATTGGAATTACCGCCTCAACCGCTCTCCCTTTCGATTCGACTATTCTATCAACTATTTCTATAATATCCTTTTCCATAATGTCTTCATTTAACCACTAAGGACACTAAGTTCATCACTAAGTAACACAAAGAAAAAAATTTAATAAAAACTTAGCGGCCCTTTGTGAATACCTTTGTGCTCTTTGTGGTTAATAATTCTTATTTCCCTATACAATACAAATTCTTATCACCTCTGATATAAATTCTTCCATTCGCAAAGGCAGGTGTGCAAACCGATTTCTCACTAAGTTTGCCCGTCCCAACTGATGTGAACACTTTATCTGCTTTGAAAATATGCATTACGCCCATTTTATCTTGAAGATAGATATTCCCCTCAGCAATTATTGGCGATGAGTAGAATCCATCGGCAAACTCCTTTGTCCAGTAGCTCGTTCCGTTTTTTGCATCATAGCAAACAACAGTACCATAACTTGTAACAACAAACAAGTATTTATCTGTTGCCACAGGACTAGGAACATCTGATAGATAATCGGAGTTTTCCCAAAGTTTTTCAGGTGTATCGCCAACCTTAATCGCCGTTAAACTTGCATATTCGTTCAACGCAAACACAACTCCATCGGCGTAAACAAGCGATGGACCTACCTCCCCCGAGATACAATCGATGCTCCAAAGCTGTTTCCCTGTTGCAGGGTCGTACGATGCAACTGATGGCTCGGCAACCAGCATCAACTCATCGCGACTTCCAGTGTTTACTAAAATTGGCGATGCCCATGATATCTTAACCTTACGAGGTGTGCTCCATACCTCATCTCCCGTTGATGAGTTCATAGCCATTACTCTAGCATTTGTCCTACTATCAAACTCAACGATGACTAACCCTTTATAGGTAATTAACGATGATGAGTGTCCATAATGATTTTGAGGAACGCCAAGGTTTTTTGTCCATACTCGGTTTCCATTCATATCAACAGCCAAAATATCGCCGTTGGCAAATATTGCATAAACCCTTCTACCATCAGTAGATATAGTTGGTGCCGAATGACCAGTATCGCCCTGTACCTTGGGTGCTGCTGCAGGAGAACCAGTAATATTATCGGCATTGGCAGTCCATAGCAGTTTTCCGTTATGCCTATTGTAGCAATAAACCTCCCGTTTTGTAGCATTTGCGCCAGCAACAAATATCTTGTCGCCCCAAATTATAGGAGAATTATAACCATGAAGAGGAATTGCTGCTTTCCATAGGATATTTTGCCCTGTTGCTCCATCCCAACTTGTTGGAATATTCTTTTGATAAGCATTTCCATTTCCACCAAAACCGCGGAAATTGGGGAAGTTATTTTTCAATTCATTATTAGATGGATAATCTCCTGATGCTGCTACTTGCTTTACCGCTTGCTGTGTTGGAGCCTCTTTTTGTGTTGGAGTTTCAGTATTTTCAGACTTAACTACCTCAGATGTTTTTACTACCTCAACTTTAGCAGTATCAGTTTTTGCAACTTCTGTTTTCTCTTGAGATACCGGAAGTTCCTTTTTACCCTTATCCTCTGTATTTGATGCTATTGCTGCATTCTCGAATGTTGATTTAAGCTGATTCTGAGTCAGGAATGCAAAAACTAAAGCAACAACCACAAGAGTTCCACCACCAATTGACACCCACAATCGAGCAGTTTTTTGGGTGTAGAGAAGTTTATCGCTATTCTCGGTGCTAACAACAGGCAATTCCTTTGTGGCCAACCGAATGAACTGCATGGCAATTATCAAGACAAGCACACCTAGCATAAGTATATATCCGCCATTGCGAATCTGCCATTGGTTTGTAAAGTAGGCCTTGCGTGCAAGTAAATCTAACTCGCGAATCTCCTCTCTGAGCTGATTATCGTTTGGATTCTCTTGCAATCGCTCAACAAGCGCATTTATAACCTTTGTATTGACAGGGTCAACCCTGTTTACTTGAGTGAAATTGGCAATTATCAAAATACAAAAGATAAAGGAGTAAACCCCCGCAACAATTGCAACACCTTTCCAAAGGCGAACATTTTCGATGTATTTCTTCAATGTCTGATTCATAATAGAATTTGACTTAAGTATTTACTTTGTGAACCTTTGTGTATTCCTTTGTGACCTTTGTGGTAAAAAAGAATAACCACTAAGAACACTAAGTACATCACTAAGGAACACTAAGGTTACAGATAAATATTATCATTTAGTTTTAAAATTACTTCTCTAATTTTACAGGACAAAAATCAATGCATCTAGCACAACTCAAGCAAGTGCCTTTGTTTGGAGTATAATCCTCCTGATACTTGAATATTGATAAACTTGTCAAGGTTAGTCCAAAAACCAAACCTAAAAATCCTCCTAAAATCCAACCTCCGATATAAAACATATCAACGATTGATGCTGTCTCTTTATAAAACTCTTCCACCGATTTTCCTGCCGATTTAAATGCTGTTACCTCAAAGCTCTCGGGTTGTGTTTTATCGGGATGCAGCAATTCCTGCGCCAACCGAACATCATGATTTACACTTGCCAAATTCTCGTGAAACCTTGAACCAACATACCCTCCAATAAGAACTAGTAAAGGAATTATAACAGTAAGCAGGATGATTCTTCGAACCGCCTTCGAACTCTCCTCCTTCTCCTTAATTGGAACAGGTTTATCAATCGCTCCAAACGGGCACGAATCCTCACAAAGTTTGCATTGGATACATTTTGCAGGAGTTATGCTTAAATGTTTTCTCGATACCCTACTGGCCAGATTCAGTAAAACCCCATAAGGACAAAGGAATCTACAATATGGTCGGGCAATAAATACTCCAAGAAGCAGCAGAACTCCTCCAAGCATAAACATCATAAAACTAGCGTTAAGCCTAAAAAAACCAACAAAAGGGTCGTAACGACAAATAATAAAATCGGTAGCAGTTGCAGCGTAAAGTATTGCTAAACCCAAATAGATAAATGGAATCAAACCAAGTACCTTTAACACCCATGATTTAAGGGCTACAGGACGAAGAACAAAAACATCCTGAATTGCCCCTAAAGGGCAAACACCTGCACAGAATGTACGTCCAAAAAACAGCGTAAATATGATGGGCAGAGCAAAAAATAGGATAACCGATATTGGAATGCTGTAGGCAGGATTGAACAATGCATAAACTATGTTCTGCACCGAACCAACAGAGCAAATGCAACCTTCGCGGAAAAATCCAAAATAAGCGATTGTGAATATTGAAATCCAAAATACGCCATCGCGTGAACGTTTCTTGATAATCATCCAAGTCGCAACGGATAGGGTAACAAACAAAACAACTATATCCAAAATAGCCAACGCCTCAGCCCGTGGGTTTGGTGCCAATGTTGATGGCTGAACATATCCAGATTCAAACTCAGGTTTAGGGAATCGCTGTACAGCAAAAACATTGTATAGCTGAAAGGATATCAATAAAATAAGAATAATATATGCTGCTGCTTTCTTCATTTTCAAAACCTTACTTAAGTCAAACTACTTGTTCTTTTTTACTTTGTGTTCCTTTGTGATGCACTTCGTGCTCTTTGTGGTTTAATTTTTTACCACTAAGAACACAAAGGTTTACACAAAGTACCACTAAGGGTTTTTAACCTTTTTTCTTACTATCATACCCCGAGAATAAATAAGGGTTATCTGATGGCACACGACTAAACGCATCTGCAGGACAATCACGCGCAATAGCACACTCATTGCAATTATCGCATAGGTCGTGGCAAACCTGCAACTGCAGTGAACCATTCCCAAATGCTCCGCATCCCTTTACGCACTTGCCGCATCCATTGCATAAGTCCTTATCAATATCGTACTGAAAATAGGGATCTTCAACAAACTTGCGCCTTATGGCACTTGTAGGACATAGCTGATTCTCGGCAGCTGTGGTTAGTTCCTTTACTTCGGGTCTGAAGTAACCTCCACACAAATCGCAGTAGCCACACATGCTATAAACATGCACGCACTTTACAGCCGATGGAGTCTTGACACAATTCGTGGCACAACGCCCGCACTGAATACACTTTGATGTATCGAGTTGCCATACCATTTGGCGAGCTTGTGTCCTAGTCAAGAGTTTTGCGCCGATTGCCCCAATTCCAACAATAACAGAAAATCTAATGCTGCTATTGATGAAATCCCTGCGGCTCAATCCACCCTTCTTGTTTTTATCTGAACTTTCCATTTTTCGTTGATAAGTTCCTATTTCGATGTTCGTGTAGCCTCTCGCTTAACCTCGATGGCTTCGGGCTTGGTGCATATTGGCAGTGTCTTACATCCATTACAAATTAAGTTACACTGCAAACCACTCTCGCCCTTTCTTGTAATTAGATAGCCACTTGTGGCAGTCAATCCTACTAGAATGCTTCCTCTAACTACTGATGATAAGAATTTTCTTCTATCCATATATCATCTATTTTTTTTGTTTTGCTAATCAATGCATTAAAAATCTAAAGAAATATTGCTACTAAGTCACAAAGGCACTAAGAATACAAAATAATTACTAATCAATTCTTCGTGACTTTGAGCCTTTGTGGCGAATCTATTTAACTAATTTATAAACACTAACTATCTTTTTTTCAGGGTCTAAAACATAAACCCTATCCTTTGAATCAACAGCAAGGTCAATCCCATGTGTGCCTTCAACAAATTTATCAGGCGATGCCACAACACACTTAAACTCTCCCGATGGTTGATGAATCTTAACCCGCTCAATGCCTTTCTCACTCGTAATAAAAGACCCATCAGTCAGCATGGCAATATTAGATGGATTGCAGCATCCGCTAAATCCATCAACATCCATAGAAGTTCGTTTCCACGATGAAACTAGATTACCTTCAGCATCGTACTGCTCAAACTGATGACGACCAGGGTTTACAACCCAGAGTTCGCCCTCGCGACCGATTAGCAAATCGAAATAGGGGCTTGGGATAATAAAACCTTGAATTCCCTTTTCGGGATTTTTCTTTCCAATCTCCTTCAGGAGATTACCCTCATTATCATATTGATATACAATCCGATTGCCTGCATCGGCAACGTAAACATACTTATCGGTTAGAGCAATGCTTGTGATTACTGACTTAACGTTTATAGGATTCCATGATTTTATCTTTGTTCCTTTATTATCATATACCTCTACATGGTCATTAACACCGAGATAGATTTTACCATCATCGCCAACAGTAATGCATTTGGCCTCGTAAACTATATTGAATGTTGATTTCAGATTCAAGTCATTATCATAAATCATCACTTTATCTTTACCTGCAAGGTAGATATTATCCTCCTTATCAATGGCAATACCATGCAGAGCCTCAATATCAGGTGATATCTGCTTGAACTCAGCATATGCAATTAACGATGAATCGATATGCCTAAGTTTATCCATCTTATACTCGTACGGATTCTCGTTACTACTTTTGGGTTGATAAAAGAAATCCTTAACCATAAAAGCCACAACCGCCAGAAGAAGTATTAACGATAGCCAAATGATTACTTTCTGTTTCATATAAGTTCTTTTAATTCCCTTTTCTCTGTGTCTCTGTGTTTATCTTTTCTCTCGTACATCAATACAAACCATCTGTTTAGAGGTTCGCATTAGTAAATACCCATCGGCAATGGCAATTGGTCCCCACGAATCCTGACCCTCTATAACGAGCGCTTTATCCAACTGAACCCAGCCTGATGCAGTTGCCTTGGCAATGGTTAATGCACCATCATCGTTCAAGATGAAGAACTTTCCATCGGCAATTATATATGGACCAAGTCCAAACCTATCGGTTTTTCCGCTTGTCCACAAGATGTTTTTGCAGTCATCAGCCTTACAGCAAATGAGTTGATTTCGTGCTCCTCCTGCATCTTTCGGTTGAATGCAAAAGATATATCCATTCATTAAGATTGGTGTTTGCTGCTCCGATGCAAGTCCCTCAACGGGTCTATACTTCTGTATCACTTTAACGTCAAAGGCTCCTCCATTTTGAACAAGTTGAAACAGCATCGAACCAGCACCGTATCCCGCTGTTATAAGAATTTTACCATTATCAAGAATTAAAGGCGATGGAGCTACAACCGATGGAGCAAAAGCTGTTGTCTTCCATAATATCTTGCCAATATCAGCTCCTTCTGCCGATACACCAACAATTCCTCCGATAGCAGCATACACATACATCCTCTTCCCTCCAAACGACATCGGCATTACCGATGAATGCGACATCTTCCAGCCATCGGGATTTGGGGTTTGCCAAACAACTTTGCCTGTAGCGCAATCAATCCCAATTAACAGAGATGAGCCACTCGGAGCGATAACCGCAATATCATTATCGATAAATGGGCATTGCCCTGTGTACCAAAACGGAACCTCGGATTTATAATCCTTTACCAAGTCAACACCCCAAAGCAAATCGCCCGTTTGGGGGTTGGAACACATTACCTGACAGCGAGGTCCAATGGTTACTATATATTTTTCAGTAATCGCAGGCACGGTCCTCGACATGCCGTGATTACGCTTAACATGAACCTTGTAGGAGCGTTTCCAAAGCTCCTTGCCCGATTCCAATAAAAAACAACGTAAAGCATCCGATTTCTTTATCTCGTCGTAATCGAGCAGATAAACCTTACCGTGGTAAATGACAGGTGCAGCATGACCTTCACCTAAATCAACCTTCCAAACTATTTTTGGTCCATCTTTTCCCCACTTATCAATCAGCTTAATGTTCTCCTTATTGATATTATCAAAATCGGCACCACGGAACTGAGTCCATTTGCCTGTTAACCCTGAGACTACCTTATCATACTCGATAAACTTTTCACCAATATTAATAACCTCGTTAGTGTCTGAACCTTTAGCAGGGCGATTATCCTGACCAGGCACACTAACTGCAAAATCCTTTACAGGATTTTTCAAAAACCAGACCGTAAAGGCTACAATACCTAGAAGAATTAAAGTAATGAATATGTATCTCTCAAAATGTTTCATCGAATATTTCAATATCTATGATAAATGAAAAACGGATTTGGTATGAAACCATGTCCCTTAAAAATATTTCGTCCCTACGGGACTTTTATTAAAACTTAAAACTCATAATCTACCAATATTTTGTCCCTATGGGACAATTCCGCTAAAGACTTTTTCCTGCCGTTAGGCAGGAAAAATTGGTAGAATAAAAAGCATCCCCATTTTTTTAAGTCCCGTTAGGGACGAAATAGAATTAAACGTTTAAGCAATTCTAATAAATGAATTAACAGTCAATGAAAACGTTTATTCATAGAGTTTAGATAGAAAAACAGCAAATCCGTTTAACCGAAAACTATTTTATTTTATATGCCATCAAAGCACCGCCGCGTCTTATGTATAGAATTCCATCCTTAATGGTTGGATGAGACCAGCAAGGTCCTTTTCCCAGAGGCACTTGGAACGAGCTAACAATTGCAAAATCCTCAGGTGTAGCCTTTACCAATGCTACAAATCCTGTTTTTTCCTCGTAGCAATAAAGCATTCCATCGTTAGCGATTATTGACCCTTTAGTTTTCCACTCCTTCTCGTACATGGTTTTGCCTGTTTTCCAATCGATACAGCACCATTTACCAATTCTGTTATTAATCCAATTTGAGCCATAGATATACCCATCGATAAGAACAGCTCCACCATGATGAACATCAAGGGTTTCGTCGGTCCAGTCCAAAGTTAAGGTTTTAAAATCAGTTGATAAGCTATACATCGCGCCAACGTGGTCATACCCACCAGTGATATATATCTTATGGTCTTTATAAATTGGGGTATTCGTATTTGTGTAAGATGCACCAGGCCATACCTTATATGCTTTTTCGTTCTTAAGTCCACCATAATTGGAACTGCTAAGGATTTCACCGTTTTCAGCATTAACAACCAAAAGATATGTACCAGTAACAGTAACAATCAATTTCTTACCACCCTCTTGAACCAGCAACGGAGACACATATGCAACAGTATCCTTCATGCTTAGGCTTTGCCAAATTGTTGAACCAGTTTTTTTATCTAAAGCTACAATGGTTGTCTTCTCGCCGCAAGGTGTAAAAATCACCTTATCATCGACAAGAAGTAATGATTCTGAGTATCCCCAACTACCGTAACGCCCATCAAACTTTTCGTATCCATTTACTTTCCAAATCTCTTGACCACTTATCGCATCAAAACAGGCTACCATTCCCATTCCGCTTGAGACATAGACTCTATCGCCCTCAACGGTTGGAGTCGAACGGCTATCGGAAAAAGAATCTAGCCAAGCCTTTCCAATAGGAGTTTGCCATTTAACTATTCCGCTCATATCAAGAGCAATAAGCATATCGATACCAGCCTTTAAACCCGTTAGATATATCGTATTATTTGCAATTGACATCGAAGAGTAGCCCGATGGCAGAGAATCGTTAGACCAAAGTAGTTCAGGTCCCTTTTCAGGCCACATCTTAAGCAACCCTTGTTCATTATACACACCGGTTCGTCCAGCACCACGCCACTCGCTTATCTCTTGGGAAAACCCATTGAAAAGCAGAGCAAACAAGGTAACAGTTAAAAAGATTCTATTTTTCATTTCTATTTGTATTTGTTCATTTAAGTCTGCTAAATTATTATAAACTTGACGGATTAAAAACTTTGGATAGCTAAAAAAGAGAGCCCAGATTCATAATCGTTTTTAGAGTACAAATCTGAGCTCAACATAGAATACAAACCTTATCTATTTTTTTGCAACGTCATAAACAAACAACGAATTATCGTGCCTGATATAAAGTTTTCCATCTTTAATAACTGGGTGAGAAAAATGCATATTTGTTCCACCTTTAACCTTGAATGAACCTTTAGTTTCAAATTTATCGTTCAATGGTTTTACAAGTTTAAACTCCCCATTCAAATCATAGTTGTAAAGCATTTCACCATCAGAGATAACAGCAATTCCCCTCGATTTTGTTGAGTCGGCAACAATCTGCTTTCCAGTATTCCAATCGACACATCCAAAAGTCTTATTCCCTCTGCACAACCCATAGATATTATCTCCAAGGACAACTACATGACCAAAATGAGAATTTAAATCAGCGTTCTGCCAAACCTCGCTTATACTACTTCCGTTTTCTGATATTTTCAACATCATACTACCTGATTTACCACCATCTATAGCAAAAAGAAGTCCATTGCGATAAACAGGAGTACTAGGATGTGAGGTTGTTTTTAATTCGCGCTTCCAAGCCAATTCACCATTCTCTGCATTCAACGAGAAAATTGATTTATCGGTTTGATTGATAAAGAATTTTTTACCACCCGTTTCAATAAGAATTGGTGTACAATATGCAGTGCTATCGCTATTCGCCTTGCTTGTCCAAATGGTTTCTCCTGTTTTACGGTTTAAGGCAACTACATTATTTTCAATACCGCCAGGGGTGCAGAACAGTTTATCGCCATCAATCAATAGATTTTCGGATAATCCGAATTCTGTATTACGTCCATTGAATTCTTTTAGAATATCCCTTTGCCAAACGATATCACCATTATCAGCGCTAAAGCAAATAAGAACACCTAAACCGTTAAGGATGTATCCAAGGCCATCGTGGATATTTGGAGTTGAGCGAACACCAGGCCAATTTATCATCCAATCGGGACCTATATCCTTTTTCCATAATAGTTTTCCATTAGTATCGAACGTGAAAACATAACTGATGCTATCAACTGTACCAATAGTATAAACTCTATTGGAAGTTACAGCAGCAGAGGCATAGCCTTGACCAAGTTCATCAAATCGCCATAGCAATTTTGGACCGCTATCGGGCCATTGGGTTAGCAAATTTTTCTCAGGATAGATACCTGTGCGCTCAGGACCGCGCCATTGGGCATTATCATCCTTAGGAGTACACTGCGAAAAAATCGCAATCATAATAATACAAGCAGTTAATAATCTCATGGTTTTTTTAGGGTTTGTTGGTTAAATTTTATTTAGCAATATCATATGCAAATAGTGAATTATCGTGCCTGATGTAGAGTTTTCCATCCTTTATTACAGGGTGAGAGCAATGATAACCTGTTCCTCCTTTAACCTTAAATGAGCTTACGTTTTCAAAACCTTTTTCTGTAGGTTTCAACAATGTAAAATCACCTTTTATACTGTAACAGTAAATCAGGTTATCAGCTGAAATAACTGTATTAATCCATGCTTTTGTTGAATCGGCATAAATTTCTTTTCCAGTACCTAAATCGCAACATGCAAACTTCCTCCCTTTAGAACCATTTCCATACATGCGGTCTCCAAGTACCACCATATCGCCTTGCTGAGCACCAATATTGAAACCTTTCCAAACCTCCTTAAAACTTAAACCATCATTAGATACCTTTAGCATAAAGCTCCCCGATTTATAAGTATCAACAGCATAGAGATATCCATTTCGAAAAAATGGAGTATTTGGCATTGGCAAATCTTGAAGAGCATACTTCCAAGCCAATTCACCTGTTTCGGCGTCTATAGAGAAAAGTGATTTTTTTGTTTGATTTACAAAGAATTTTTTACCCCCAGTTTCAATCAAAATGGGAGATGTAAAGGCAGTGCTATCATTTGTCCCTTTGGTTTTCCAAATTAAGTCGCCAGTTTTTCGATTTAAAGCAACAACGTATGCATCGGCTCCGGCAGGTGTGCAGAAAAGTTTATCTCCATCAATCACTAAATTCTCACAAAAAAAGCCGTCTTCATTAAGATTATTGTATTCCTTTTTAATATCCTTCTGCCAAACAATATCGCCATTCTCTGCGCTAAAGCAATATAGAACTCCTAAACCACTAAGGGCATAACCAAGTCCTTTGTAAATTGTAGGAGACGAACGTATTCCTGGCCACGTTCTCATCCATTCAGGACCTAGTTCCTTTTTCCATAGTAGGTTCCCATTCATATCGAATGTGAAGACATAATTAATACTATCAATAGCGCCAATAGTGTAAACCTTATCTGAGGTTACAGCAGCAGAGGCATATCCTGAACCAAGTTCATCGTATTTCCATAGCAACTTTGGGCCACTATCCGGCCATTGGGTAAGCAAATTTTTTTCAGGATAGATACCATTTCTTTCAGGTCCTCGCCATTGGGCGATTTCTTGTTTTGAAGTACACTGCGAAAAAATCGCAACAGCAACCATAGCAATAAGTAGTTGTTTCATAGTGATTAGGTTTTAAATAAAAGTTTATATAAAAACTATTTAGCAATAGAATAAACACACAATGAATTTTTAAACCTCATATAAAGTCTTCCATTTTTTATTACTGGATGTGCAATGTGCAACTCTTTAATTTTGGGGTATTTAAAATATCCCCTTTCTAAAAATGTTGTATCGGATGCTTGTAAAAGACCAACATCACCGTCGTAAGAGTAACAATAAAGCATCCCATCAGCATATACAACTGTACCGGGTGAGTATTTCTTGATTGAATACTTAATCGTTCCAGTGTTCCAATCTACACAGCAGAACTTACCTTTTGATTCAGCTGATACATAAAGATTCTCGCCAACCAATACTGAATGACCATTGGTTTCATCCAGCAAAGGATTATTCCAAATCTCTTTTACGCTCATCCCATCATCGGATATTTGCAGCATAATACTTCCTGCTTCGAATCCATCCATTATAAGAAGTTTGCCATCCTTATAAACAGGAGTATTGGCATGAACGCCCTGTTTATTGAACAATGGATGACTCCATGCTAGTTCTCCATTCTTAGTATTCAAGGAGATTACTGAATTAGCAGTACTTACGATATAAAACTTCGCACCTCCCCTTTCGATGATTATCGGTGTGTTATATGCATTTTTCTCCCCTTTGGCCTTGCTTTTCCATATTACGCTACCTGTATTCCGGTTCAAAGCAAATACATTATCCTCAACCCCACCTGGTGTACAAAATAATATATCACCATCAATAATTAAGTTCTCGCATATACCCCATTGGTTATTTCCCTCAACACTCCTATCATAAACAAATTTAGTCCATATCTCATCACCACTTTCAACATTAAAACAATACACTACTCCATAGCTGCTCATCAAGTAACCTTTACCTTTATATATTAAAGGAGTGGAACGAGTACCAGGAAAAGGTCCAATCCACTCTGAACCATAAGCCTTTTTCCATAAAAATTTGCCTTCTAAATCAAGTGCATAGACATATCCCGTACTATCGATCATGCCAGTTGTATAAATCTTATCGGATGTAACTACTGCCGAAGAATAGCCTTGGCTTAAATCATCGTATCTCCATAAGAGTTTTGGGCCACTATCGGGCCATTGGGTAAGTAGATTCTGTTCATTATAAATCCCATTTCGCTCAGCACCTCGCCATTGTTCAATTTCTTGATTTGAACTACACTGAATAAAAAACATAGTTGAAACAATCATGATAATAAATAATCTCATAGCATATCGGTTTAGAGTGTCAACAATCTTCTAATTCATTTATTTAGCAGCAATTGAATATACCCATAAAGAGTTTGCATACCTTATATAAAGTCGCCCTTTATTTATAACAGGGATTGCAATATGGTCTCTTTTTACGCCCTCCACTTTAAACTTACTAATCACTTCAAATCCATTCTCCAAAGGTTTTACAAGTGCAACCTCGCCTGAATAGGTATAAGCATAAATTAAACCATCGGCAGCAATTACTGAAGATGGGGATATTGTTTTTACTGAATCTTTTACAACGCCTGTTTTCCAATCTACACACGAGAAATGTTTGGTTGTCCAATCGGCGCCATAGATATTATCCCCAATCAGCACAACGTCTCCATGCTCAAGGTCAAAAAGTTTACTTCTCCAAACCTCGGTAACAGATTTCCCATCATCCGATAACTTTAGCATTACGCTACCAAACTCCCAGCCATTCATGGCAAATATATACCCATCGCGGTACACAGGAGTATTTGAATGAATGCCATGTGGGTATTGAAGGTCGTGGCTCCAAATCACCTCGCCGTTTTCGGGATTTAATGAAACTATTGACTTTTCGGTAATTGTCAAAAGATATCGTACTCCCTTATACTCTATTATTCGAGGAGAACAGTAAGCGCTAGGTTCTCCAACGCCTTTGCTTTTCCAAATAAGTGATCCTGTTTTTCTATCAAGGGCAATAATATTTGCACCTATGCCACCGGGTGTGCAAAACAACTTTTCACCATCAATTAAAAGATTTTCGGTAATACCAAACTTAACGACTCGTCCATCATACTGCTTGTATAGATCTAATGTCCATAGAACATTCCCGCTATTTGGGTCAAAACAATAAATAACGCCACGTCCACTTAGAACATACCCCCTGCCGTCATATATTTGTGGAGTAGATCTAACACCAGGAAAATTAACCACCCACTCTTTCCCTAACTCTCTTTTCCATTGTAGTTCACCATTATGATTAAATGAGAATAAATAGCTAGTACTATCGGTCGTACCAGTAATAAAAACTCTTTCATTGGTAACGGATGCAGATGTATAACCAAGACCAAGCCCATCGAATTTCCAAGCTAACGTAGGACCACTTTCAGGCCATTTCGCTAAAAGGTTTTTATCAGGATAAATACCATCCCTATTAGAACCCCTCCATGATGTATTTTCTTGAGCATCAATAATAGAGATCGAAAGAATCAGAATAAAAGCTAAAACGGATAGATTTTTCATATTTACTGTTTTTAAAATAAAAACCCCGAAAGATTAATATCACATCGGGGTTAAACTATTGTTATTTAATTCGCCGCCAAAGAATATACCATTAACGATGTTCCATGTCGAACATACAATTTCTTATCTCGGATAACCAGATGCGCCCAATGCTGATTGGCACCATAAGGTACTTTAAATGAACTTATCCTCTTAAAACCGCTATCGATAGGCTGAGTAAGAACTACCTCTCCGTTATCGCCGTAGCAATAGAGCATGCCATCTGCAAAAATAATATTACCATTCCCTGCAATCTTCTCGGAGTAAATTTCTTTACCTGATGCCCAATCGATGCAAAACCATGAACGCGACTTCTGCCCTGAACCATATATTTTACCGTTAAGCAATACGGCTCCTCCCATCTGATTATCGATCGATGTATTCCTCCATACTTCTGAAACGCTGCTACCATCTTCGGCAATTTTTAACATTACACCACCCTTTCCATAGCCACTGAAACAGAATAGATTCCCATTACTATATAACGGAGTATTAGGGTGTACTGCATAAGTATTGATATGCTCAAATCGCCATAGGTATTTACCATTTGATGCATCTAGCCCAATTATTGAGTTAGCGGTTTGAGTTACCAATAATTTCTTGCTAGCTAATTTTACAATTAATGGTGAGCAATATGCACTTTCTTCCCCATTTCCAGTGCTCTTCCAAATTAACTTACCCGAATTAGGATCCAAGGCAATTATGTTAGCCGTTTTACCACCTGGTGTGCAGTATAGTTTATTATCATCGACTAGTAGATTCTCTGTTACGCCCCATTTAATATTAACGCCATC
>Ga0209287_10000058_pt1 | contig 66668 bp, 54 predicted proteins | sample PPLLak3cmMay2015_2_FD_187255 | JGI IMG/M metagenome (GOLD analysis project Ga0209287, IMG submission 187255) | Freshwater sediment microbial communities from Prairie Pothole Lake near Jamestown, North Dakota, USA - PPLs Lake P8 Core (1) Depth... | ecosystem: Environmental > Aquatic > Freshwater... | reverse complement strand
TAAAAAGGTCCGTAGGTTATTCAAGCTGTTGCTATGCAGAAGATCCCAAAGAGTCATCCTCGGTATCATTCCTTGATGACACGAGAACTGATATCGGCGGCGATGAAACAAGGTATTGTTCATGAGACTGGACTGATAGCGCATGGCCGCGGGGAAGCTTTTGATTATCTCCTTGGAGAAACGACCATCCCATCGGCTGATGTTGCAGAGAAAGTTGCGGCTGCAGCCTTGTTATATGCAAAAAACCCTGTAATCTCGATTAATGGAAATGTTACAGCCTTAGCTGCAGAAGGATGTATTTCTCTTGCCAAGAGTATTCCAGCAACACTCGAAGTCAACCTTTTTCATCGAACACCAGAGCGTGTTAAGAAAATCGCTGCTATACTTCGAAAAAAAGGTGTGAAAAAACTCTACGGTGTTCATCCCGATGCTCATATCCCTGGTTTGGATTCTGATCGGGCACTCTGCGAGAAAAAAGGAATTTTTGCCGCCGATGTTGTGCTTGTCCCTCTCGAAGATGGTGACCGTTGTCAGGCGCTTCAGAGAATGGGAAAAACGGTGATTGCTATCGATTTGAATCCTCTGTCGCGGACAGCACAATCTGCAACGATTACTATTGTCGATAATGTGACCCGGGCGGTTCCTTGCGTTGAGCGGTGGGTTCATTTGTTAAAGAAGACCAAACAATCTGATCTTGAAAAACTTGTCAGAACCTGGGATAATAGAAAAAATCTTGAAGAAATCATGTGTTACCTTTCAAAAAGACTAAATTCCTTGTGTTAATACGGGGTGTCATATGTATCGAAGTCATTACTCAAAAGAAATCTCACAAAAAGAATATAATTCCATGGTAACTGTTGCTGGTTGGGTCGAGGATATCAGAAACCTTGGTTCCATTGCATTTCTGATTCTGCGTGATAAAAAAGGGACGTTACAGTTGACGATTCTGAAAAAGAAGACTCCTGAGCTTTTTGAACAATTGATTTCGTTACCACGTGAGTCCGTCATTTCCATAAAAGGTCTCTGCAAGCAGAATGAAAAGGTTCGAAATGGATATGAGGTTTTACCTGAATCTGTCGATATTCTATCAGTTGCTGAAACCCCTTTGCCCCTTGGAGTCGTTGACAAAGTCGAAGCTGATTTCGATACACGACTCGATAATAGGATTATTGATCTCCGAAAACCAGAGACACAAGCTATTTTCAAGATTCGTAATACGGTTCTTGCTGCTGCTCATGAATACCTGCGATCTGAGCATTTTCTTGAGGTGCATACTCCAAAAATCATCGCCAGTTCCTCGGAGGGTGGCACTGATATGTTTAAACTTCGCTATTTTGAAAAAGAGGCGTTTCTTGCACAGTCTCCCCAGTTGTACAAACAGAGTCTGATGGCAACCGGCCTTGACAGGATTTATGAGATTGCCTGGTATTTCCGTGCAGAGGAACACAATACGAGACGTCATTTGAACGAGTCCACTGCGGTTGATATTGAGATGGCGTTCATAAAAGATGAAGAGGATGTGATGCAGATTCTTGAGCATCTGGTCCATGCCATGTGGAAACGTGCGAGTGAATGTGCCCAGGAGCTTGAAATCCTAAAAAAAACTGTTACGGTCCCGAAATTGCCCTTTGCCAGGATGTCCTATGATGATGTAGTCAATAAAATTCAACAGCAGCACTCACCGATTGAGTGGGGCAAGGACCTGAGTACAGAAGACGAACGACTTCTTGGAGATATCATGAAAGCAGAAGGAGTGGATTTCTACTTCATCACCAAGTATCCGTTGGAGTCAAAACCCTTTTATACCATGCCCGATAGGGAAAAATATTCCCGTGGGTTTGATCTGGAATGCAAGGGTATTGAGATTTCCTCGGGAAGTCAACGAATTCATAATGTTGCATTATTAATAGAACGATTGAAAGCATGCGGTCTTGATCCAAATGATTTCGATGCCTATCTGAAGGCGTTCCGCTATGGGATGCCACCCCATGGTGGGTTTGGATTTGGGATTGAACGGTTCTTGATGGAGCTGTTAGACATGAACAATATTCGGGAGTGTATCTTATTTCCTCGTGACCGATCGAGACTTACTCCATAAGAAACGTATGGTTCTAACATTTGATTATTATAACGCGATTCGTAAAATATTTTGTAAGATTCTTTATCATAGGATAAATAGAACAACCTTCATCCATCACTCTTTTATATCGCTAATTTATTCTGACTATTGACACGAGGGAAAAATAAAAAAATAGGGTATGCACCAGTGCAATATTGTATGTTCGAGGAGCGTTTCTGCTCATTGGTTTGTGTAATGTGGTAATTGATAGTTGGTGGTGAGTAGATGGAAAATGAATCGTATAAAGAAAAAATATTGACCAACGAAGAAAAATTGGGAAATAATTTTCTTCAATTACGAAATCCAACGAATCAATCACAAATCACTGCTGATCCTTCTAGAATTGTATTAAAATTATCTTCTGATGGTGAGGAAAAAAATAAAGAATCATTAGAAGATATTTATGAGAAATATCGTCTAGTGACCATTAACACGAGTGATTTGATTGCTTTTACTTCAGCTGATTTGGATTTAATTTTTACATTTGTCAATCCATCATATGAAAAAATCCTCGGATATGACTCTGAAGAGTTACTGGGACGATCTGGTCTGAGTTTCATTCATAACGACGATAAAAAACGTATTGTTCAAATGTTGCTGACCTTTCTTGATTCACAAAAAAATGATGGTTTGTCAAAGGAGAAAGCAAAATTTACTCATAGCATCGATTTTCGTTTTCTTGATAAATCAGGTCAATGGCATTTTCTACAGAGTACTGTCGATATTGTGAATAGTGAGTTTCTTATTAATTCCAAGGATATCACTGAAAAGAAGCACGCGGAAGAGGCACTATATCGGTCTAAAGAGATGTTTTCTAAAGCATTCCGGTTGAGTCCAGAAAGCATTACATTAACCTCTTTAAAGGAGGGTCGCTATGTTGATGTTAACGAGAGTTTCTTGCATGTAATCGGTTATAGTCGTGATGAGGTAATTGGTCGCACTGCAACCGAACTGAATATATGGGTTGATCCGAATGATCGAGTGAGATTCATTCAGGGTTTGAATGAACAGGGATCTATTCGCAATCTTGAGATTCGTATGCGGACGAAGTCAGGGAGAGTAGGTACCGTACTCATATCCTCGGAGATAATTACTATCGACGGTGAACCTTGTGCTCTTACTGTCACGACAAATATCACTGACCGTAAAAGAGCTGAGATTGCATTGCAGGAACGCGAAGAGAAGTACCGTTCGGTATTCAACAACTTCATTGACCTCTATTACCAGACTAACATGAAGGGGATCATCACCAATGTCTCTCCTTCCTGTTTCGTTTTATCTGGTTGGAAGCCTGAGGAACTGATCGGGCGCCAGATCTTCGAACTTTTCCCTGACCCGGAACAACGAAAGGCCCTGCTGGAGAAACTATTTCGAGAGGGCGCGGTTTCCGACTATGAAATCACTCTCATGAATCGGGATGGACGGCATTTATCGGTTTCGGTGTCCAGTCATCTGATCAGGGACGAACAGGCGAATCCCAAATGCGTGGAAGGTACTATCCGCGACATCAGCGAGCGCAAGCGGGTGGATGAGGCGTTACGAGCGAGTGAGGAACGATTCCGACTGGCTGTCTCTGGTCTTACTGATATTCTTTACGAGTGGAACATCAAAACGGGTTCAATGCAGTGGTTTGGGAAAATCGATTCTCTAATGGGGTACGAGAACGGGACATTCCCCAGAACCATCGAAGCTTTTTTGAAACATATTCATCCCGAGGATGTTAATAATGTTAAAGAAGTCGCGACTAACGGTTTGAAGTCACATCAAAAGTGGCAGGGAGAGTATCGGGTTTTAAACAAGGAAGGTGCGGAGCTTTATTGGTATGGTACAGCAACAGCTGTATATGATCAAGCAGGGAATCCTATCAAAGTTGTGGGAGCTGTCACAGACATCACCGAGCGCAAGCAGGAAGAAGAGGCGTTGGCACAACAACGTGAAGCATTGTCACAACTCAGCCGTTTTTCCATCGAATTGTCAATGTTGTCATCTGAAGATAATCTCGAAGCGTTCATTATTAAGCGGATTAAAGAAATTACCGGCGCCGAAGTGGCAATATTCTCTGATTATAATTCTACAAACCGAACAACGAGCACCAAACATATTGAAATGGAGCCTGGGCTGCTCGAAAAAGTCGTTAGTTTGCTTGGCACACAAGTGACGAAAATCCACTCTGTCGTAACTGATGAGATGTACCAGCAGATGACAACAGAAATCATTGGGTTCCAGAAAACTTTGCATGAGGTGAGCTTAGGGGCTATCTCGCGTCCAGTGGGAGCAGCGATACAGGCATTACTGAAGGTGGACCGGTTCATCGGATTAGCCTATATCATAAATGGGAAACTGTATGGTACATCCATACTCGGAATGAAGAAAGGTCAGCCAGATCCGCCGAAGCAAATATTAGAAAACTTCATTTTCATGGCGGCAGTGTCGTTACGGCGCAAGCTGGCAGAGGAAGAGCTGCGTCGAAGCGAGGAACAATATCGCCTGGTAACAAATAATGCTTCAGATGTCATTTGGACAATGGATCTGAATCTCCGATTCACCTACTTTAGTCCCTCAAACGAAAAATTGACCGGTTACACGACAGAAAAAGCTTTGGCACTTTCTCTTGATGAGTTACTTACACCCGAAAGCATGGAACGTGCCTTGCAAGCCTTCACTGCACAAATGGAACTTGAAAATAACGAGGAGAAAGACCTTTCTCGATCCGTAACCCTTGAATTAAATGAAAAACGAGCAGACGGTACGATCGTCCCAATAGAGGTAAGAATGTGTTTTCTGCGTGATGCTCAAAACAACCCTGTTGGTATCCTGGGTATTACACGTGATATCACTGAGCGCAAGACGACAGAGGTAGTGCTTGCGACGTCGGAGCGCAGATATCGAAGTTTGTATAATAATTTGAGAGACGGATCTGCGGCTGTGGATTTGCAGGGAAAAATCATAGAATGCAATAATGCTTTTGAAAATATGCTTGGATATTCCATAGAAGAACTCAAGAGCATAACCTTTGAAGAGATCACGCCCATGAAATGGCATGATATTGAAAAGAAAATTCTCGAAGAGCAGGTTATTAGACGTGGTTATTCCGACTTATACGAAAAAGAATATAGACATAAAGATGGTAAAATCTTTCCTGTTGAATTACAGACCTATGCTGTTCGTAATAATGAAGATCAATTATGTGGTTTCTGGGCTTTTATACGTGATATCACTGTTCGTAAACAGTTGGAATTAATACTGAAAGAAAGTGAAGAAAAATATCGAAGTATTGTTGAAAATACTCAGGATGTTATTATGCTTACTGCTCCAGATGGCCGAGTTTCATATATGAGTCCAGCCTGTTTTGGTGTGCTAGGATATACTCCAGATGAGTTAGTTGGAAAAATCCCGGAAATATTTTATCATGATGATTTTGAGAAAGTACATAATGCACTCTCAAGTGCAATGCAGGGTGTTAGAGGATCGAATCTCGAATATCGCATTCTTACAAAAAACGGAAAGACGAAATGGGTTTCTCATTCATGGTCACCGATATTGACGGAAAATCATGAACTTCAATGTATTGTCAGTATTATTCGGGATATCACTGAGTCGAAGATTGCTGAGCAGCTTTTAAGACAGAAAATCGAAGAATTGGAAAAATACAAAAGCGTCACAGTAAACCGAGAAGTGAAAATGGTTGAATTAAAAAATGAGATTAACGAATTATTGAAACAACAGAGTCAGAAACCTAAATATCCAAGCGTTTGAGCAGTCAAAAAAGGAAAGGATAATATGAAATTACGGACGAAATCCATAATGGTAGTTAGTGCAGGATTCAGTTTTTTTTGTTTAGTTCTCAGTTTAATCTTAAACAACGTTATTACTGCTAGTTATTTAGACTTGGAAGCTAAGACCGTCTGCGGGAATGTTGAACGGGTTTTAAACCAATTTGATCAAGAAAAAATTAGCTTGGATGCAGTGGCTGCAGACTGGGCGATGTGGGATGATACATATTTTTTTGTTAAAGATAAGAATGAAATATATATCCAAGATAATCTTAATTATGGAAGCTTCGAAACTATAAATATTAATTTTATGTTATTTTTTGATAACTCCGGCGTATTAGTATATAGCAAAGCCTATGATTTTCAAGAGAAAAATGAGATAATACTTCCCGCCAGTCTCTATTCATATATTTCTGATAATAAAGTGGACCTTCTAAATCATTATCCAACTCAGTACAGTATTGAATCCAACTCAGCTGGGGTTCTACTTTATGATACAAAAGAAACACCATTATTTCTTAGTGTTAATGCTATTCTGAATAGCAATAGAGATGCTCCAATTCATGGATCATTGGTCCTAGGACGATTTCTTGATAGTAACAAAGTTAAATCCTTTGAAGATATTACACAATTGACTATCATTTTTCATCCATTGTCAAGTCAAATCCCAATAGATTATGAACAAACACCGGTTTATATCAAAGGACTACCAATTTATATTCAACCAATAAACTCAACTTATGTTGCAGGATTTTTTGAGGTAAATGATATACTTGGAAACCCAGTTTTTCTTCTAGAAATAGGTTCGAATAGAGATTTTTATAATCAGGGATTAATTATGATTCAGAACCTTATCATTTCTCTGGTCTTAACTATGGTTATACTTATAATTACTGTTATCTACATTTTGGATAGATTTGTCATTTCTCGCTTGGCATATTTAACCAAATCAGTAAATGATATTCGAAGTTATGAAGATCTTTCAAAACATCTAAAAATAGAGGGAAATGATGAAATATCTATGCTTGAAAAAAACATTAATAATATGATGACATCATTACAAAAAACATGGGTGATGAAAGATTCAGCAGAGTTAACTTTACAGAAAAAAATCGAAGAACTTCAACGTTTCAAAGAAATTACCGTTGACCGAGAAATAAAAATGATAGAATTAAAAAAAGAAAATAAAACATTGAAAGATATGATCACGGATAAAGAAGCGCGAAGTGAAACAGGGCAGATGTGGTGAAAAAATGTTGATAGAAGAACCAATTGAATTACTAAAACAGATAAAAGGATCTGCAAAAACGGTAACACTCCAGACTGATAAAATCTACATAGAAATCCAAAATGTTGAAAATGGAATATCTCTTGTTGAAAAAGAAATGGAAAAAATGGGTTTTCCTTTTTGTTATAACAAATTGGTATCTCCTACGGATTTTGTTCCCATTTCTGTACGAATTGCATCTCTGCTAGCTATTAAAAAAGTATTTCATTTAGACGATGAACAGATTAGAGCAATGGGACGTTTAGCTACTAAGAGTTCTTTTTTCACTAAGCTAGCTTTGCGATATTTAATCAGTTTGGAGAAGATGTCAAAAGAGATACCTCGGCATTGGAAGCGACATTACAGCGTTGGGTCGATGGATCTTGGTGATCTTCATGAGAGCGAACGTTTTTTTATTGTTCGCCTAAGGGAGTTCAACACCCATCCCATTTTCTGTACCTATTTTTCAGGTTATATCCTAGGCATCGTCGAGTTGATAGAGAATTATCCCAATCTTGCTGTTCAGGAAACAAAATGTCAACATAGAGGAGACGAGTATCATGAATTCATAGTAACATGGGATAGAAGATGATTGGAAAAAAGAACACTGAACAACAGATTAACATTAAGGAAACCTCTGCTGATTTAAATGATCTGGAGAGATATATCGAAGATTTAACCAGTTTTATTCCACTCCCGCTGGTTACTCTCAACACTGCATTAAAAATCATTGATATAAATAATTCATTTCTTTTAACAACCGAATATGCACAACATGAGATATTGAGCGAGAAAATAGATATACTATTTAAAAATCAACAAGATTTAATCAATATCATAAAAAAAACAAAGGATGCTGGTGCTACTAAAGACTATGAAACAATCATCACGACTAAAAAGAAAAAAGAAATCCAGATTTCAGTAACATGTGTGTTACGAACAGATGAGGATGGCAGTACCATCGGATATTTTTTCGCTTTCATTAATATTTCCAATTTGAAAAAAATAGAACAATCTCTGCATGAAAAACTTGATACACTGCAGAAAAGCGAACTAGCAACCCTTAATATTATGGAAGATTTACAAAATACCATATCGGCTCTCACGACGGCAGAAACAGAAATCCGTCAAAAAAATATGGAATTACAAAAAATAAATAACGAATTGACTTCTGCACGACAGCAACTAACTGTCCTAAATCAAAATCTTGAAATGAAGGTAAGAGAACGAACCGCTGATGTTGAAAAACTCTTAAAACAGAAAGATGAATTCGTCAGTCAACTTGGTCATGACCTAAAGACACCGTTGACCCCACTTAATATTTTAATTCCTATTGTCAAGGAACAAGAACAAGATCCAAAATTAAAAGAATTGCTTAATATAATATCAAATAACGTCCAATATATGAAAAATCTTGTAATAAAAACACTTGAGCTCGCTCAATTAAATTCTGAAAATTTCAAGTTAGGTTTTGAAGAGATTAATCTTTCTGAACGGGTTCATAGTATCCTTGATATGGACGCCACATTCTTCAAAGGAAAAAACGTAAGCATCCAAAACAACATACCTCAAGATATCATCGTACAGGCAGATTTCCTGCAGATCAAAGAGTTGTTTGATAATCTTATTTCTAATGCAGTGAAGTATTCACAACCTGATTCGGTAAACATCACAATTGGCGCACAGAAAAAAGACGACTTTATTGTAATCTCAGTTAAAGACACAGGCATCGGACTGGAATCAAATCAAATCGAACATGTTTTCGATGAATTTTATAAGGTCGATTATTCAAGACATGATCTTCAATCAACAGGCCTTGGTTTATCAATCTGTAAGAGACTCGTTGAAAAACATGGTGGTAGGATTTGGGTGGAAAGTCAAGGGAAAGGAAAAGGTGCCACTTTTTATTTCACTTTGAAAACACCCTTGAAAAAATCGGATCAGTAATAAATGGATGCAAACACTAATGAAGTAAGAGGTAATATCATCTAAAGAGGGATACATATGAAAACCATAATGGTGGTGGATGACAATCCTGATGTTATTAATTCAGTAAAAATAGGCTTAGAGGATTCAACCCAAGAGTATCGTATTCTTGGCGCAGAAAACGGTCAGAAATGCTTGGAACTATTACAAAATAATATCACACCTGATATTATCCTCCTTGACATCATGATGCCGCAAATGACAGGATGGGAGGTTTTTGATCGTATAAAAAAAGACCCTTCGTTAAGCGATATCCCCATCATTTTCCTCACCGCAAGAACTGATCGAACTGCAAAAAACGCTGGAAGTTTTCTTGGAGATGACTATATTGAAAAACCTTTCGATATCAATGATCTTAAGAAACGAATAGAAATCGTCTTTCATAATAAAAAATCTAATCCTATTTTGAATAAAAAAGACCATTAGCTACTGATAACCGTTTGAATGTAATAGAAATATCTCTGTTTTCCTCCATATGAAGAAAATATTTTTATATTAGTCATAAAATTCATTCAAGTTTGGCTCTTGTGAAGTATCCATTTATATATTACATAGCCATGAAGATTCCAAATGATGTATAAAGTATTTGTTCAAGGTATCGTTCAAGGTGTTGGATTTCGCCCCTATATCTACCGTAAAGCAAAAGAGTATAACCTCGTTGGATCCGTGAAAAACACTGGTAATGGTGTTGAAATCATCATTAATGACAAAGATTTCATTCAGAAACTTACAGATATGCCGCCACTAGCAAAAATCTCGAAATACACAGTAGCTAAGTACGAATCAAGGAAAAAATTCTCAGGTTTTTCAATACTAAAAAGCATGACATCTCAAGGAGAAACCGGACTCCCTGCAGATATTTTCCTCTGCACCGATTGCCTAAAAGAACTTAAAGATAAAAGAAATCGAAGACATGACTATTATTTCATCACCTGTACAAACTGTGGACCACGTTTTTCCATGATTGAAGACTACCCTTATGATCGGCCGTTTACCTCGATGCATAAATTCAAGATGTGTCCCGAATGTAAAAAGGAATACATCGACCCTTTCAATAGGAGATATCATGCACAGACTATCGCATGTAAAAACTGTGGTCCAAAACTACTTCTCCTATGTGGTACAAAAGACATCAGTGGTCAATCTGATATTGAAACAATAGAAAAAGCAATCAGTTTGATTAAATCTGGCGAGATCGTATCGATCAAAGGGGTTGGAGGTTTTCATACAACTTCATTATGTGATGACAAAAATGTCTTGAAGATAAGAAAGATGTTTCACCGTCCCCATAAGCCATATGCCATCTTGGTAAAAGATATAAAAATGGCTAAAAAAATTACACATATCTCCTTAAAAGAAAAAGAATTGCTGGAAAGTCCGCAACGTCCTATTGTAGTCCTTAAAAAGAAAAAAAAGAACGCTTTTACCATCGCTTCGGAATTAGATACCATCGGTGTGATGTTACCGTATACAGCTTTGCATTATCTTCTGTTTGATTATGTCGATGAGCCACTCGTAATGACATCGAGCAATATGCCGGGGGAACCGATATCAACGACGGAAAAGATTGGTACATATTTCTTGACTCACGAAAGAAGAATTGTTAATCGATGCGATGATTCTGTTATAAAGGTTATTCATGATACACCATTTTTCCTCAGACGTTCACGAGGTTATACACCGCTTCCTATCTTATTTCCCATTGAATGTCAGGATACCATCGCAGTAGGTGCTGAGATGAATAATGTTATCTGCACAGTAAAAAAAGATAAGTGTTATCCTTCACAGTATATTGGTGATACGTCACAATATCAAACATATAATTTTTTAAAACAAACGACGTTGAACTTTATTCATCTTACTCGTTCGAAACCAAAGATTATCGCTTGTGATCTTCATCCGGGTTATACTTCAACGATCTTTGCAAAGGAATTAGCGAAAACATATCATACGAAGTTAATTCAGATACAGCATCATAAGGCGCATGTCGCCAGTGTCGCAGCTGAGCATAATATAACTGATTATGTAGGTATCGCGATGGATGGTCTAGGGTATGGAGATGATGGAAGGTTATGGGGTGGGGAGATTTTTACTGTTAGAAACGGAAATATCTTTAAACGAGTGGGACATCTTGAAGAACAACCTCAACTCGGTGGGGATTCTGCAACGATTTATCCAAAGAAAATGCTCTTTGGTATTCTTTCAAAGATTTTAACTGAAAAAGAGCTTCTAAAATTACGGTTATTTGATGAAAATGAAAGTAGAGTGTATCTAAAAATTTTACAGACTGATTTCAAAATACAACATACCACAAGTACAGGAAGGATTCTTGATGCAGTGTCCGCGTTGTTGGATTTCTGTGATAAGAGGACTTACGATGGGAGACCAGCGATGATTCTTGAAAGTATGGCGACAACCCCATTGGAATTTGAACCAGTTTTTTGCCAAGAAGCTGGAAAAACAATACTTATGACCACCCCCTTGTTAGATTTTCTGTATAACAAAACAGCTGAGACCGGAAAACTTGCAGCAACCGCTGAGATGTACATCGCCAAAGGTTTATTTGCGATTGCAAATAAAGCAGCAGATTCAAAAAATCTCCCGATAGTTCTTTCAGGGGGGGTGACATATAATCGAATGATGACCGAGTATATGCTTAAACAGGGTGTTCTTGTCAATAGAGAATTACCTGCTGGAGACGGTGGTATCTGCTATGGACAAGCGTACTTAGCTAACCTGGAAGCACAGTGACCTGCGTAGAAATATTTTTTTGTTATAATTTTATTGAGAGTTTTTCGTCTTAGAACTGTGTTTTTGTTATCACCAATTGCCCGTGTCGTACACCCTTCAGTGCTTTTATATTTTCTGAAAATTTTTTCATTCGGCTCAACTTCCCTTTGATTACGACGATTTCAAGACAAGTACGATCATTAACATGAATGTGCGTGGTGAAAATTATTTCGTCATGGTGGTGATGTTGAAGATGAAGTAATTTATTCGTAATGTCCCCTATTTCATGATCATAAATAATAGTGAGTGTTCCGATGACTTCTCCTCCTTCTTCTTCTTTAATTTCTGATTCCATGATCTCTTTTCGTATGAGATCTCTTATGGCTTCTGATCGATTTGTGTACCCTTTTTTTTTTAATAAAGTATCGAATTTGTTTAGGAGTTTTGGTTCAAATGATACACCTACTCGTTCTACTGGCATCGTAGCACTTCCAATACAAAATCGTAATACTATTATAAGAAATCTGCTACATACGATTCTGTTATATTCATTTTAGGTTGGATCAATTTACCATTCCTGCTTTCATAACACGTATTTCCCTGAAGAGCGTAGCACGAATAAAAATTTTTTATACCAAAATTCTTTTATACTCTTGGTTGCATTAAGGGAGATATTTAACAAGAGACGAGAACCATGTGGTTGATAACGACACTCATCGCAGCGATTGCCACAACAATTTTATGGTATGCCGCACCTAGGATCTATAAATTGGATTTGCTTAGCTTAATGCTGTGGGGCGCATCCTTTATGATACTCGTAGATCACATTTTAGGGTATGAGAACGGATCCTTCTTTGAGATGGAAACAGATGGCCTTATTAATAATAGCATTTTACTTGGAATCGTTATGTTAATACCTGTGTTCGTTATATGGATGACTGTTATTATCATTAAAAAACCAAAGCAAAACATTGAAAGGAGGTAAAAAAATGGCGTGTTTTATAGCACCTATGGCAACAGGAATCGTTACGACTGTATTTAGAAAAAAAGTTCCAGCAGCACTGAAAATAAGCTGGTTGAATATCATGTTGTGGGGTGGAGTTGCAATGCTTGCAATCGAACACATCGCTCATGGAGAAGTCGTGTTATATCCACCGTTCCTAACCGCAATGCAGAACCCTGCTGCTATACCCGTTATGTTGCAGGAATTGGCAATAGTGGGGGGAACAATGACGATCGCCATTGTTCTTATATGGGCGTTCTTGGTAATGATCACATCAAGAATAACGCATATATCAAAGCAGGTTAATTAAAAAATTCCTCCACTTTTTCTTTTTAATTATTCCTATATTATTGTTAGACAATAACTCTAAGCGATAATCAGATTAGTTTTTTTTCTCCTTAACTAATTTACGTAAATAATTATTAATAGCGGATAGTAAATCCATAGTAACTTACGAGTCCCCCTATCTGTATAAGAAATAGAGGTTTTTCCTCTGAATAAAACGAGGATAAAAGAAGCGAAAATCATGGAAGACAACGGTCCTCAGCTAAGCATATTACGGAGAATTTCAACAAAGATAATAGGCCGCCCTCGCAATATCAACGACCCTTCGATTTTTCATAAATTATCCTTAATAGCGTTACTTTCATGGATTGGACTTGGGGCCGATGGTTTATCTTCTTCCTCATATGGTCCGGAAGAAGCATTTAAAGCAATCGCAGGACACACCTATCTTGCTATTTTTCTAGCGGTTGCAACCGCTGTCACCGTTTTTATTTTATCATATACATACTCAAAAATTATTGAAAAATTTCCACATGGTGGTGGAGGATACATTGTAGCCACACATACAATTGGAAAAAGTGCTGGAGTTGTTTCCGGATCCGCGTTGCTTATCGATTATATCCTGACGATTACCGTCTCAATCGCTGCATGCGGAGACGCTATCTTTAGCTTTTTACCCTTAGAATACCATCAATATAGTCTCGTATTCAAAATTGCTCTTATTTTTATTTTAATTCTTTTAAATCTTCGAGGAGTAAAAGAATCAGTTACTTTCCTTGCTCCAATCTTTCTTCTTTTTATCGTTACACATGTCTTACTTCTCGGATATGGACTTATTAGTCAAGCATCGGCAATCGGTTCACATGTGAATCAATTTTCAACGGGATTGAACGGGGATTTGCAAACGATAGGCATTATCGGCATTCTTGCTATTTTCCTACGAGCTTTTTCCTTAGGAGGGGGAACCTATACTGGAATCGAAGCAGTCTCCAATGGTCTTCCAGTGATGCGAGAACCGAAAGTAAAAACTGGTAAGCGCACTATGATGTATATGGCAATATCACTTTCTCTTGTTGCTGGTGCTCTCTTTTTCTGTTATTTTTTCCTTAATATTCAACCTGTTCAAGGTCAAACATTAAATGCGGTCCTTGCAACAAGTCTTTTTGGCGGATGGCCTGGAGGAATATTACTAGCAGCCGTTATTATCTTCTCTGAAGGATTGCTATTATTTGTGGCTGCACAAACCGGATTTATTGATGGACCACGAGTCATGGCGAATATGGCAGTCGATTCATGGTTTCCAAAAAAATTCGCTGCGTTATCAGAACGACTAACGATGAGAAACGGTGTGCTTGTCATGGGATTAGCTGGGTTATTATTGATGATTGGAACCAATGGCTCAATATCTTTTCTGGTCACAATGTACGCTATTAATGTATTTCTGACATTTTCCCTTTCGCAAATAGGGATGGCTAAATTTTCTATAAAAAATAGAAAAAAGAAGGAGCATTGGATACGATATCTGTTTATCTTCGTTATCGGTTTTATTCTCTGTTTTGCCATCTTGATTGTGACCATCTACGAAAAACTCGGGGAAGGTGGCTGGTTTACGTTGATTATTACGTTAGCGGTCATCATTATTTGTTATTTAATCCGTAGTCATTATCATAAGATTAAAAAAGCTATGAAAAAATTCGATGAGGTTTTGCTCTTATCAAGCATCCATCTTGTCGGGCATCGAAATACAAAACCGGTAAATCCGAAGCATATGACCGCTGTCATTCTGGTCACCGGATACAGTGGTTATGGAGTCAACACATTTTTATCATTAATACGGAGTTTTCCTGGTTTGTATAAAAATATTATTTTTGTTTCAATTGCAGAAATTGATTCAGGGACCTTCAAAGGTGCTGAGGAAGTCGAAGCCCTCAAGACATCAGTACAAAGCTCGTTACTCAAATATGTTCAACTAGCTCAGAGACTTGGATTCTCTGCTGATTATCGTATGGATGTTGGGACCGATGTAGTAGAAACTGCAAGCCATCTTTGTGAATCCATCGCAGAGGAGTTTCCGAAAGTCATGTTTTTTACGGCCAAGCTTGTGTTCAGGCATGAAACCATTTTCCATAAAATTCTTCATAACGAAACCGCATTTTCAGTGCAGCGTCGATTGCAGTGGAAAGGTTTACCGGTGGTTATTTTGCCTGTGCGCATTGATATTTAAAAAATTTCTTAGAAAAATTTTGATTCATTTTTTTTTTAAAAAAGAGCAAAACCTTTTTAATCATCTAAGTGATATGAATTCTTAAAATGTAAAAAGGAGGAGAGATGGCAATGCCGGCAAAAAAAACCAAGAAAAAAACCGTCAAGAAAAAAACCGCCAAGAAGAAGAAATAAGAGTAGTGAATGCTAATTATTTTTTTTGTCTTTGACGCATAATTACTGTTTCTTCTTCAACTATTTTTTTTTTCATTATCTCAATTATTTTTGGTTTTGCTAGACACAGTCATACTCTCAGCTGATAAAAATTTGTAAATGTATTTACTAAGAAACTGTAAAGATTTTTTTTATTCCTGTGTCGCTGTATAAATTATCGTGCAAAGAGTTTCTACGGTATTTCTTTGACAGCGCGGTCTGTAGAAGACCGATCAATAAATATACTATTTACGTTGGAATTAAGATGACATTAGCAGGTTTAAAAAATTGACACTGACCAATGTTTTCTCCTTTGTACATAAGTTGAATCGTCCATCTGTCTCCTGCTTTAAATTTTCCAAGATTATTAAAAGATATCTGATCTGAAATTCCAAGGACGTTTGGATTATTATCTTTGTCGCTAAGGCTTGCTCCAAGCAGAGATGTTTGGTTTGACCCGCTTGTCTCGTTTATAGCTGCAATAGAACACATAGTCTGGTCCAATGGTCCATTGATAATTCCGATAATTATGATGGAAACATTAGATTGTCTCATACGTACTATAGGTGTGTCATAAGGACCTTTTGGGTTTTTAAAATTGCATTGGCCAATGATATAGCCTCCATAGAACAGTTGTATATCCCATAGTTCTCCAACGGGGAAATCTGAGATGTTTTGAAACGTAATGATGTCTCCGGGTCCCAAAAATGTTGGGTTACCGTCACCTTCGTTTATAATTGGTTTGAGTGCAGAGGTTTGATTTTCTGTATTATTTCTATTGATTACAATAGCATGTACCTCAGATTGGACTATACGACTATTTTTTGCTTCAGTGATTTCTATATAAAATAGATTCTGAATCATACTGATATTGGCTTTTTCTATTGGTTGAATGACGATAATTGTTGTTGTCGCGGTCACGGTTGTGGAAGTTTTTGCTGTAAGGGTATATGTTGTTGTGTTCGTTGGGGTGATGCTCATATTTCCCGAAAATGCGACTGTTCCGATTCCGTTATCAATGGTTATCGAAGTAGCATCTGTAACATTCCAATGCAGATAAGCGGTTTTTCCCAATTCGATTTCATTTGGTATGACTTCAAAAATAGATATGGTAGGGTTTTTTTGTTCATTGCATCCACTCAGTGCAATTGTGATAAGAAGAATAATTGTTCCAATGGTTACTACTATTTTTTTCATTTTTCTAAAACCTCCAAAATTTATTCTCATAACAACTTCTCCTATAATAATATAACGAAGAATGAAAAAATTGAAATCTTGGAAAATTACGTTCGATATTTTTTTTAGGGAACTCTTTCTCAAGTTGATATAGATTCATGTTCATCGAGCATAATAAAAGACTTATAAATGAATATCTATTTGTATATATAAATAAACGCGTTGCAAAAAAATAACTTATCGATTTATCTTCCTATAAAAAGGGTTTTTAAAAAATCCTGAATGAGGTAATACTTTGATCGAAATCTGCAATATACGTATCATATGTTGTTACCAAAGAAGTATCGATCAAAGAAAATATTCTATTGTTTTTTTCAAAAAGGATTTGTTTATGCTGAAGCATATAGGGTTGCTGACCTTCATAATACACAAGTTCGTTGGCAGAACGACCATTGATTGTTCTCTGATCGTTTGAAGTCAGTGTAAAATTTTTAAAAAATGACTCTCAATAACGTTCTATTCACTGCTGACTCAGACTGCCTAACGTCTCGTTCGACGTGATTGGTTCTTTTACAGCGAGATTGATTTGATACACGTTTTCATCTGGATAAAAAAAATTCCACCGGATCTATGGTATTTTCATTGATTATCCAATCAACAGATTGTATAATATCAAATCCATAGTTTTGATTTATGTAACGGGAATCACCTTCATTCTCTTGCGTACAACCACTAAAAATAATCATGAATAGAACGAATATGAGTCCAGATGCCACCACGTGTTTTTTCTTTTACATTGTGATTCAACCGGTGAAGTATCACGTTTTGGCTATGTCATAGATAATAAAAATAAAGAAAAAGAGATGGATCAACTACCCTCTAAGAAGTCGCAGGATCGGGAACAGGTGTGGGAACATCTCAAAGAGATGACTAATGAATGTCTGGAAAGAGAATCGATATTCAAACGGCATCGCAATGTCCATCGTGCCCCAGTCACTTTCATCACCTGCGGTATCTTTTGCTTTGATTTGAATAGTGTATGTTCCTTGTTCGCTCCAACTATGGGTCGTGCTTGCTTGCGCCCCAGAATTAAAAGGACCAATCCACTCACTAGTTGTGCCATCTCCCCAGTCAATATAGTAATAAACTGTGTCTCCGTTTGCATCTATCGTTTGCATTTTAAAAAGATATGATTTTCCCGGTGCTCCCGTCGCAGGGCCATTGATTGTTGGTGTGTCTGGTGCATCATTCAGAACAATTGTTATCGTTTGAGGTTCTGACCAGTCACTTGTCGCACCGTTGATGTCTTTCGCTTTTACTGTGACATCATACTCTCCAATGGCAGACCAAGAATGAGAATCAGAAATCGTGAGTCCTGACGAATATGGCCCAAGCCATGTGCTCGATGTTCCATCGCCCCAGTTGAACATATAATAAATCTGATCGTTGTTCGGATCGGTACTCATACTTGAAAACATGTATTGTCTGTTAATTGTCCCATGAATGGGGCCATTTGGTTTGGATGGTGTGGATGGTGGATCACTTGTGGTAACAGGACCCATCGTAAGATCAGGATTGCCAAACAGTGATCCCCATTCGAACATCTCCATATAGGTACCGGCAGTCCACAGGTCGTTGACATACATCTGTCGCAAGGACCATTGATGTGCTTGTCCTTGTGTGTAATTCCCTGAGGTACAACACGTAGTGAAGAAGTAATCAAGAGACTGACTTGACCCATCCATTGGATCATTCCAACCCGGCATTCCATACGCGACTTTATTGGACCCAAGGAAACCAATAGCGCCCTGTTTCAGCATCGCCTGACCGATGTTCAGATAATCTGTATCTGAGTTGCTGCAGGAGTCTGCAAAGATAATTGATGGGAATTCGTCATTTAAAGAAAGACACGTGGATTCATCAACAAAAGGTTGCGAGGGATAATATTCATACGTTGCCTCAGGTGATCCATGCCCTGCCCAATCAACAAACGCGTAACTTCCGGTGGACCAAACCGATAAGACATTATTGTAGGTCAGATCATAATCGCAGGGATAGGGTGATTGTATATCCTCATACATACGGGTCATTGTCCAATCCGTCATCCATGGCTGATCGACTTTCGCTTCCATGAGTACTGCGTTATCTGTATCAGACCAGAAAAACGCACCAAGGAGCAAGATGTTTTTCTTAAAGGAATCATCGGTGTTCTGTTCGTAAGCAGCGGATTTTTCACAGATACTCTGGACCGTATCAGGGTCACTCCATGGGATACGACCTACGTTTATTTCAGTCTCAAAATCGATAGGATCAGAATTTTCTCCATACTGATGATCTCCATCGGTATCCCAGGATTCAGAATCGGGCAGAGAAAGCTCAGCATAGTAATAATCGGTTTCAGGGTCTTGCCACGTGGTTCGCATGGGAACGTCATCGACATCACCGATAAGACAGACATCCAGAATGCCCCAATCTTCTGAGGCGAATTTATCCCTGAGAAAAGCTCTCATTTTTGCTGAAAGGTCCCATCCTTCATAATAACTAGCAATCCATTCCGTTGTAACCACATTGACGCTATGTCCTTTCGCGCTTTCCCAGTCTGCAAGTGGTGTCACCGATGAGATCAATTCATTAGTCGTAATGATGACATAGTCATATTGTTCCCTATTCGCTGGTTTTTCTTGGTACCAGTTCTTTGCTTGATCATAGTTTAAGATGATTTCTTTTGCAGTCTGTTCAGCTCTCGGCAGGTTGTCAATCATGATCTCCTCTGTAGAAAAACCCTTCGGAAATGTGTAGGAGACAATCACGGTGATATCTGGATGATGGAGTATTTTACCAGAGAGCGGGTAATAAATAATCGGGGTAATCCTCACATCAACAAGGTTATATTTACGGTATCCACCAGTGCCGACTACCTCTCCGATTGATTGCGGGTATGGATTGTCTTGTCCATACACTGATTTATAGTTCTGTTCATATTGTTGCTGCTCACGTGCACTTATAGCGGAATTCTCAGGACCAATCACGCGTGGTAGGGTATTTGGTGCTATCTTAAATTCTCCAGATAGAACAATGCTGTCTTTTGATTCAAACGTGACATCTTGGACTATTGCGCCTGGTGGAATGGCAATTGAGAATATCTTCGAAGGAAGGCTCGGTTTTCCAGGGATGAGTAAACGACCGAAATTATCCATTCTTATTTCATAGCCTTGTTTTTCTTCAACAAACTGATAAGATCCTATCGGAATCGTAACAGTAATTGTCCCAGAATCTGTATTTAAAACTTTTTTGTCTTGCAGTAAGTTCGTTGCACTTACCAGTGCACCACTTATCATTAGCATACTTACAAAAATACCTATTATTTTCTTTATCATAAATTACTACCTCGTCCGATAATAATGAAAGTAATACAGGGGGAAGTAGTATTTAAAACTTCATATAAATTTGAAATGATTGACAACAAAATACAATTTAAAAAAAATAAAAAGGAGATGGGGTTAACTACCCCATGAGATGTCGTAGGATCGGGAATATATGTGGGAACATCTCGAAGAGGTGCTGTAGGAATGTCTGGAACGAGAATCGATACTCAAATGGCATCGCGATCTCCATAGTGCCCCAGTCACTTTCATCACCTGCGGTATCCTTTGCTTTGACTTTGACTGTATATGTTCCTTGTTCGCTCCAACTATGGGTCGTTGTTGCTTCTGATCCGGAAATAAACGGACCGATCCACTCAGTTGTGGTGCCGTCTCCCCAGTCAAGGTAGTAATACACATCGTCTTCATTAGCATCAGTTGTTTGCATCTTGAACAGGTACGATTTCCCTGGTGCTCCCGTCGCTGGGCCGTTGATTGTTGGGGTGTCTGGTGCATCATTTAAGGTAATTGTCATCGTATGTGGCTGTGACCAGGAACTTGTCGCACCGTTACTATCTTTTGCTTTTACTACTACATCATAAGATCCAATGTCAGTCCAAGAATGCGAAGCAGTAACTGTTGATCCTGATGCATATGGTCCAAGCCACTCACTTGAAGTGCCATCATCCCAATTAAACATGAAGTAGATTTGGTCCCCATCTGGATCTGAGGTGCTGCTAGAAAAGACATAGTCAACGTTTCGTACACCATGTATCGGCCCAGAAGGTGATGTAGGTGTGTCTGGTGGGTTACTGGTCGATACCGTACCCATACTGAGATCAGGATTTCCCCAGAGTGCGCCCCATTCGAACATCTCATAATAGGCATAATACCATAATCCGTTGGTGTACATCTCTCGTAAAGACCATTGATGTGCTGCGCCTTGGGTGTATTCTCCAGAAGTCACGCATGTCGTGAAGAAACAGTCTAGTGATTGACTCGATCCATCATAGGGGTCATTCCAGGCGTGCATCCCATAGGCAACCTTTGTTGCACCAAGGAAACCAACGCCACCCCGCTTTAGCATCGCCTGACCGATATTCAGATCATCGGTATCTGAGTTGCTACAGGCATCAGCAAAGATAATAGCCGGGTACTCATCATTTAAACTAAGACACGTATCCTCATCAACGAACGGCTGAGAGGGGTACATTTCATAACAAGCATCAGGTGATCCATGTCCAGCCCAATCGACGAATGCAAAGGTCCCTGAAGACCAGACGGACTCAACATTATTATATGATAAATCATAATCGCAGGGATACGATGACTGAGCATCCTCATACAAACGGGTCTTCGTCCAGTCAGACATCCACGGATAGTGCGCTGGGTTCGTCTTATACTCCATAAGGACTGCGTTATCCGTATCGGACCAGAAATACGCACCAAGAAGGAGGATGTTTTTCTTAAATGAATCATCATTGTTCTGTTCATAGGCTACTGATTTTTCACAGATGCTCTGGACCGTATCAGGGTCACTCCATGGGATACGTCCAACATTGATTTCTGCTTGAAAATCTATAGAATCAGAATCCTCTCCATATTGATGATTTCCATTGTCATCCCATGATTGACTATCCGGAAGCGATAACTCAGCGTAGTAGTAATCTGTTTCAGGTTCTCCATATCCGACATCTTGAGCGGTTCGGCGCATCGGAACATCATCATACCCGCCTATGAGACAGACATCCATGATACCCCAGGCATCAGATGGATATTTTTCAAGTAAAAATGCTCTCATTTTCGCAGCAAGGTCATATCCCTCATAATTGGCACTAATCCATGTGGTGGTGACGACGTTTACATTTCGTCCTTTTGCGCTTTCCCAGTCTGCCAGCGCAGAGACCGATGAAGTCAACGAGTCAAGAGTGATGATCACATAGTCATACTGGTCTCTTCCCCCGGGGGCATTCGGATACCAGTTCTGTGTTTGGTCATAGTTCAGAATTATTTCTTTTGCAGTCTGTTCCGCACTCGGAATGTTATCGATCATGATATCCTTTGAGGAAAATCCCTTTGGGAAGGTATACTGTATAGTCACTGTAATATCTGGATGATAGAGTAATTTACCAGACAAAGGATAGTAAATAATGGGCATTACTCTGACATCTACTAGGTTATATTTTCGATATCCACCGGTCCCCATAACTTCTCCTATTGATTGCGGGTAAGGGTTGTCCTGTCCATACACTGATTTATAATTCTGTTCGTACAGTTGCTGATCACGTGCATTCGTAGCAGAATTCTCAGGACCGATCACACGTGGTAAAGCGCATGGCTCTATCTTATGTTTTCCAGGGATGACGTAGCTGTTTTTTGCTTCAAAGGTTACCTCTTGGACTATTGCGCCTGGTGGAATAGCAATGGAGAATATCTTCGAAGGAAGGCTCGGTTTTCCAGGGATGAGTAAACGACCGAAATTATCCATTCTTACTTCAATGCCTTGCTTTTCTTCAACAAACTGATAAGATCCTATCGGAATCGTAACAGTAACTGTCCCGGAACCTGTAATAAAATTTCTTTTGTCTTCTAGTAAGTTCGTGGCACTTACCAGTGCACCACTTATCATTAGCATACTTACAAAAATACCTATTATTTTCTTCATCATAAATTACTACCTCGTCCGATAATAATGAAAGTAATACAGGGGGAAGTAGTATTTAAAACTTCATATAAATTATAAATAAATGGCAACAAAACACAATCAAAAAAAGAAAGATGATTTATCTTCATGAGATCATCGACCACACCAAAATAATTTATAAATCAATAAGGATTCAAGTAGAATTTTTCAGGACGTATTTCTTTTCATAGGAATTATTGCTCTCAACCTTTTGTTTCTTTGCTTTTCATAAAGCAAATAAAATTTTAAACGGAGTGAAAAACTTTTTCTTAAATATGTTTAAATACAGCTAAGGTATAAACAAATACAATACGGGGGGCTCATATGAGGAAGAAGAACAATATCTATGTAAAAATAATGGTAAGCCTACTGTTTTTTATATTCATGGCTACCTCGGCTGCTCAAATTTTAATCGATATCAACACAGACAACAAATACTATTCTTTAGGGGACGAAGATGGAGGTGGTTTATTTTCGACAATGACCTGGGAAGATCTTTTCGATGATGGAACAAAAATAGACACAAACCCGCCAGGTTCAGGACAATCAGATAATTATCTGGTTTCGAATAGTCAAGTTACCATGACGAACACCTATCCAGCATGGACCGATCCTGCATGGACCAAAATGAAACCAATTATAATTACCAATACTGCGGGTCAAATACTCACGAACAGTATCATTTATTTCGTCATCACTCATGAACCTGGGATGCAGTCCGAGTACCAAGATATACGTTTCAAACATCAAAACAACCCTGCCACCTGGTTGAATTATTGGATAGAGCGATATAACACCACAACAGCTCATGTGTGGGTAAAGGTACCTACAGTACCTCTAGGAACCAGTTCGATGTATCTCTTCTATGGGAATCCCTCAGCAACCAGTCAAAGTAGTTATCCAAGTGTTTTTAGCTGGTCAGCTTTTTGGACCGATGATGAAAAAACCACCAATCATGCAAATAATGAAGGGACATGGGATCCTGATGTCGCGTATGGTAATAACGAGTTCCTTGATGCTTGGGAAGAAGGTCAACCCTATTATCTACCATACACCTTGGGGTTCAAACAAGAAATCAGAGCCTCAATCTATGATATAAATGGAAACAAGTTAGTGAATGACAAACAAGTCTTCAATGATGGAACCACATATTATAGGAATGAGAATCCATCGATTGACTATGGAGGTGGAACATATTTTGTTGCCTGGGAGCATTATGATCCCGTGATCGGAAACCCAAGTATAACCACTGAGGATATTAAGGCAAGAACCATCGTGAGAAATGGCGATCAATTGCAACTCGGTTCAGTCATTGATGTCTGTAGTGCAACGAATTGCCAAGCAGATGCAAACGTTCAATATGATTCAATAAACAATCGTTTCTGTGTCGCCTGGGAAGACGCCCGAAATGGTCAAACAAACTACAACATCTATGGACGACTCTATGATACGAACGGTAACCCTGTCGGTGGTGAGAAAAGTATTGCCACAGCAACCAATAGTCAATGTGAAGTATCGGTTGCTTTTGATCCGATTCACGAACAATATATGATCGTATGGGAAGAAGGAATCACCCCGGACAACGGTCCATTTAGTATAAAAGGAGGAATCTTTGATGAAAACCTCAATCAGATTGGAAGTACAATCACAATTGCTACAGGTAGCGAAACTGTTGATTATAACTTCCCAAATGTCGAGTTTTGTTCGCAAACCCAACGTTTCCTTGTGACCTGGAATAACGATGATATTAGTACCGGTGACTGGTGGGGGAATATCTGGGGTAAGATATTTGATTCATCCGGGAATGTTATTGTCAATACATTTCAAATTAAATCAGGAGAATTTACTCGTACTGATATTGTTCCGTTTTTTTCTTCCTCATTCTTCGTTTCATTTAATAGCAAAGGGACGAGTGGTTCTGGACTGATCTGGGCAAAGATACTTTCTTCAAATGGGGAGTTCATCGGTGGTGATATTCAATTATCGACAAGTGCTTCAGCACTTGCGGATTGGGCAAATATCGCTGTCGGAAACAATAACGTGTTTGTGAGTTGGGAGGACATTCGGATCACTTATCCTTCTCCTTGGGATAACATGCCGGATGTATACAGTAATCTGTGGTCTTCATCAATAGCAGGATCTGCTGTGACCTATTCAATAGGTACTGAGAAGCTACTTGTGCTATCTGCTCATGTAACCTCAGTTCGAATCACTCCAACAAACTTCCATCACTGGGATATGTTCAACGCAACGTATGTCGATGGTACTATCACATTTGATATACTCGATGGGATAACCGGAGCACTGCTCCTCCAAAATGTCCTACCTGGTTCGAATCTTTTTTCCCAGGGTGTTCTTGCTCCAACCATTCGGCTGAAAGCGACATTCACAAGAATAAATCCTTCAACGACGCCCAAGCTGGATAAATGGAGCGTGAAATGGCAAACGAATGAGCCACCATCGACTCCCAGCAACCCCATCCCCGCTAATGGTACCACTGATGTACCTGTCACAACCGATCTCAGCTGGACTGGAGGAGATCCCAACGGAGATCCGGTCACCTATGATGTCTATTTTGGAACAATAAACCCACCTGTGAAAGTTATGAGCAATCAAACAAGTACCTCATATGATACAGGAACAATGAACTATGGGGCGACGTATTATTGGAAGATAGTATCGTGGGATAATCATGGTGCTTCAACTGTTGGTCCTCTCTGGCACTTCACTACCCATAATGACCCACCGAATTCTCCAAATAATCCGAACCCCTCAAATGGTGCAACAGGTGTTCTTATCAACACTGATCTCAGCTGGACCGGTGGGGATCCAAACCCTGGTGATACGGTCACCTACGATGTGTTTTTCGGTACGACAACTCCACCGACGATAAAGGTTTCTGCCAATCAATCCAGCCTTATCTACGATCCTGGTCCGATGATGTATAACACTCATTATTACTGGAAGATTGTGTCATGGGATAACCATGGTGCTTCAACCTCTGGTGTTATCTGGAGTTTCTTGACAGAAAATAGAGCGCCTTACGAGCCGAGTTCACCGTCTCCACCTCAGGGAGCAACCGGTATCGGTATCACGGTGGATTTGAGTTGGACTGGTGGGGATCCTGATGGTGATCCTGTCACCTATGATGTGTATTTTGGAGCAAGTAGCTCACCACCAAAAATAGTAGGGAATCAATCTGCGACCACCTACGATTTACCGGTATTGAGTTATGGAACCACCTACTATTGGAAGATTGTGTCATGGGATTCTCATGGTGCATCTACAGGAGGTCCTGTGTGGAACTTCATGACAAACTCTTTGCCATATGAGCCAGGGAGCCCAACTCCCCAGAACCATGCGACTAGTGTTGATATCAACGCTGATCTTGGTTGGACTGGTGGGGATCCTGACCCAGGAGATGCTGTTCTGTATGACGTCTACTTTGGAACGAGTAATCCACCACCAAAGGTTGTAAGTAACCAGTCTGGGACCACCTACAATCCAGGGACGATGAACTATCTAGTCACGTATCATTGGAAGATTGTGGCATGGGATTCTCATGGTGCATCAAAAGCAGGTCCTGTGTGGGATTTCACCACCACCTATGTTCCAAATAATCCACCGAATATCCCAAGTAATCCAAACCCACAAAACAATTCAAACAACATCAATATCAATAGTGATCTGAGTTGGACTGGTGGGGATCCTGACATTGGTGATACCGTCACCTACGATGTCTATTTTGGGACGACTAACCCACCATCACTCATGGCTCTAGGTCATACCACCACAACGTATGATCCTGGGTCCCTCAGTTATTCAACGACGTATTATTGGAAGATTGTATCGTGGGATAACCGCGGTGCATCAACCCAAGGTCCCCTCTGGGTGTTCGCGACAATGTCTGTACCGAACAATCCACCATATGTTCCAAGCTCACCATCTCCGGCGAACCATGAAATAGCAGTGAACGTCACTGCAAATCTTGGTTGGAGCGGTGGTGATCCTGACTCCGGGGACACTGTGTTATACGATATATATTTTGGAACGAATACTCCACCTGTAAAAATCATCAGCAATCAATCGAGCACCTCCTATGATCCAGGTTCGATGGACTATGATACCACCTATTATTGGAAGATCGTCGCCTGGGATAACCATGGGGCATCGTCAGCAGGTTCTCTTTGGGATTTTACCACAGAAAACGAGGTGAACAATCCACCGTATCTTCCCTCTGATCCACAGCCTATGAATCATGCGGCCAATGTTGATATCAATGCTGATGTAAGTTGGAACGGGGGTGATCCTGACCCGGGTGATACGGTCACTTACGATGTGTGTTTTGGTACGACCAACCCGCCTCCAAAAATTGTTAGTAACCAGTCAGCGACGAGTTATGATCCAGCTGCGATGATGTATGACACAATGTATTATTGGAAGATCATCTCTTGGGACAACCATGGTGTGTCAACGCCAGGTTCCATCTGGGATTTCACAACAACGGAAGAACCGAATGACCCGCCATATCCACCATCAAACCCTTCTCCGCCTGATGGAGCAACAGACGTAGATATCACTATAGAACTCAGTTGGGCTGGTGGGGATCCCAATGGGGACGACGTCACTTATGATATATACTTTGGAACGACTTCTCCTCCGATTAAAGTGGCAGCAAATCAAACAGCATCATCATATAATCCCGGGGTATTAGTGTATGTGACTACGTATTATTGGAAGATCATCTCTTGGGATAGTCATGGTCTTTCAACCTCTGGAGATCTTTGGCTATTTACTACGAGAGCAGAGCCGAATAATCCACCCTATGCTCCTAACAACCCCTCACCGGCAGACGACGCAACCGATATCAACGTCGATACTTCGTTAAGTTGGGAGGGCGGTGACCCTGACGAGGGTGATACCGTCACTTATGATATCTTCTTTGGAACGATCTCTCCGCCTCCGAAACTCGTCAGTAACCATACCAGTTCTTCGTACCAACCTGCAACACTACAGGGAAACACCACGTATTATTGGAAGATCATTGCATGGGATAACCATGGCGCGTCCACCCCCGGTCCAATCTGGGTTTTTACAACGGAAATTCTTGGTGATATCACACCACCAATCGTTCAGATCACGAAACCTGAGAAAGCAATTTACATCCAAAATGATAAGGTTCTTCCGTTTATCGTTCCTCTTGTGTTCTTCGCCATCGATGTACAAGTAGCAGCATCAGATAACGAATCCGGCATCGCACAAGTGGAATTCTACATCGATGATACATTTAAAGCAAATGATACCGTCGAACCCTATAGCTGGACATGGAGCGAGAGAAACTTCTTCTCGTATACTCTGAAGGTTATCGTGTATGATAACGCAGGTCATCACACAGAAAAAGAAATAACGGTATGGAAATTCTTCTAAACAGGAAGAATTGAACAATACCCAGCTACACTAGATTGCTTTGATGGTGTAAACGTGTTGAAGAAGCTCAGTGGTTCATGATTCCTGAAAAGAATCGCTTGACTCAGACGACGTCAACAGATGATTCAATCCGATCGATGGTTTTCTGAAAGAACTGTTCATCCGCAATGGTTATTCGTATGGCCTTCTGCGGACAGCGGTCAGCGCACCGTCCACAACCTTTACAGTCCTCGCCAATGACCGCACGCCCCTGTTGAATCTGTATGGCATTGACGAAGCAATGCTCTATGCAGGTTCCACATCCTGTACATTTCTCCGTCACAGTAACTTCGACCCCGGGCATTCGTCTTACTTTGGAGCGTATCCGCGGGTCAAGATCAGTAAGGATTTTCCAGAGACAACAGCAACTGCAGCAATTGCAAATTGTCAAAAGCTTCCCATCAGAACCTACACCAAGCCAGGTCTCGTCGATTTTATCTCTTCCAATTAGGTGTATTAGACCTTCCGCGCGACATTTCTGTACATATGTCAAAGCCTCCTCAACAGTCGCTTCTCTCCCAAATTCAAGATTGATTCCTCGTGCGGCGTCTCCTAAGAAAAGGCACCCGTATTCAATCGGATGGTTTTTGCAATGATTTGCCTCACGACATATACAAAAATTCATGATAAATCGGTAGTTTGTTTTACGTATGAAATGTTCAACGACTTGTGATGGCAGGACGATGTTATCAGGTGGTTCGATTGATTTTTCAAGGGTGATTTCAACGACAGACTCTTTGGGAATGACGGTGAGGTTTGTCTGTTTAAAAAGCATTTTATCAGTAATCTCTCTCACAAGTGGAATTCGTGTCATTTTTGCAGCAAGAAAACGGTAGGGAAACATTTTTTCAAGGAATCGTACAAACCGACGTGTTGGTTTCATAGCAGGATTCACTGATAGCAATGCGGATAATAAGAGTATCGATTTCTTGAAGAAACGACAGTGATTCGCGTTGAGGTATATTTTTATGCAGATACCTAATTACAAAGAATGAAACGGGGGAGTGAAAGGGCATGGTTAAATGCAAATATCTGGAACATTATCGTATTCCGACTGTAACTCTTAATGGAGCTGATTTCATGGAGAGTGAACGCTGTCGGTTGGGAAATGAAATACCTTTAGGTGGTTGTTTGGAGAATTGTCCTGATTTTGAACCCGCGTAGTAAAATTGAGTAGTAAATACGTTTTACTATATTTCATAATTATCGACAATCTCTTGGTTTTTTACAAAGAAATGAAGGTGTTTTAGGGGATTTTATAGGAAAATTCGCCCCAGTCATCAGTTGGTATTCCTGAGGACGGAGGGATAATCGCTACGTTATGAACCCAGCTGTTATAGGTGTGTAAATATGTTTGTCCAATTTCTCCATGGTCCAGAGGGTCCTGCGAAGCTGCTATCTTATATTCGTAGAAAAGATATATCATGGAGCCTCTTTTCACTTGTCCCATTTCATATGCACGGTACTGATGAAGAGATACTGTTACAGCTCTGCTCGAATCAAAAATGTTATGCCAATCCTCTGGGTCATTGACAGCAAGTTTTATTTCTATTCCGTTTGCATAAAACGCAGTCCTCTCATTTTCGAAGGTGATATCTGAGGTACCACTATAATACATCGTCACCCAGTCCATCACATCTACATCTAGGTTTATTTCCTCGCTTAGATTCAGAGCGTCACAAGTTGCAATGACGAGGGTTGTATCCTTATATTTCCGTGAGGTTGGATTAAGGATTTCTGTGTACTTATCGATTTCAGCGGTAATTTCAGCGTATCCGTTTTTATTTGTGCGAACAGGGTTTTCGCCAAGGAAATGTATATCCGCATGAGTAGTTCTAAAGGACACTAAGTAATCTTTCATTGGTTTATTGTTAACATCTTTTAAGGTTATTGAAAGCGTCGTCGTATCTTTTTGTAGTCTATCTGGTGATTGGTCAAGAAGAGTTTTACTTGCGATCAGAGCTAAGCTTGCGCCTTGTGGTTCTTCAGAAGGCGGGATTTCCCCTGAAGGAGTTGTATTATTATTATTATTATTATTATTATTATTATTATTATTATTATTATTATTATTATTATTATTATTATTATTATTCTTATTTTCTGTTGCTGTGTCTTCACAACCACTTAGTCCACAGCTTGTAAAGAGTACTATGAGTGTTATAACAATGATTTGTTTTTTCATAAATATCGCCTCTGTCGGAGAATAATAATTGGGTATAAAGATTTTATTAGTTAGCCAAGAGGAAGTGTCTGAACTCTTATCACTCCGGCATGAGAATAATACATTGTAATAGATATCGTAAGAAAGAGTACTAGAGCTAGCAAGGTAGATTTCGGACTCAAGTTCAAATCATTTTTTGATTATATTCTTGTTTCTCCTGTTAAAATAGATAAAAGTGCAGGGGACGGGATTCCAACTCGAAGTTCAAATCTCTTTCTTGAAGGTTGGATGTAGTGTGATGATGCTCCCGTCGGGATTATGTGCCAATATTTCAGTGCACCTCGGGGTAGGTGAAGTGAAGGTCTAGTATAAAATCCTCAAGGAGGATTCTTTGCGAGAGGTTCAATGTCCCATAGTGGAAACCAGGATTATAACGGTTTTAATGAATTATGGTTTTTTGTGTAGATTAAAAACCAATGATTAGCAATTTCATAGAATAATATAAAGAATCAATACGTTTTTCATCGTCTTTGTTGATAGATTTTATCGTGATGTTCAAAAGCTTCGAAGATGATTTTATCCGCTTGAACATGGAATAAAAGAACATAGCTACCGAGATGTACACGTTTGAAGTCACTTAGTGGACTACGAAGATTTTTGAAATGCTGAATTGAAACAGAATCTGAAGACGCGATTTGTAATATTTTCTTTTCAATTTTTTGGTACATCGTTTTATCTTTTCTTTTCAATATAACCAATGTTTTCTTTAGTTCATCTGAAATAATAATGCGGAAGCTCATAGCTCCTTAAACCATTGTTTTAATTGATCAGGTTTTATTGGTTTGGAGTATGCACCTTTTCGTATTTCACCTAATTTTTTCACAAACTCTTTTTTTATCGGGAGTTCATCAACCGGATGCCAGTCAATCTGTTCGCAGAACTTTTCTTCATCTTTTGCTAGTTCCCCTGTTTTCATATATTTTTCAAAAAGATATCGTTTTAAGAGTTCTTCTCTGCCAATTTCAGACCAATTTATCCAAGAGAATCGAGAAAGTCTTTCTTTAAAAGTTTTATCAACGGAAATTGTAATGCAGGCCATATTACAGTTCTCCTTTTGCATGTAATTTTTCCAAGAGCTCCAATCTTCTTTTAAGCCCTGCTTTCAAAACTTCAGGCCAATTTACATCTGATTTAGAATCAAGCTTTTTCTTTAGATCATCCGAAATTGAAAACGTCATTCTCACCATATTACATCATCTCATGCAAATGCATGTATATATGTATATGCATGAAACTATTTAAATATTTCTACCGGAGAAAAAATGGCCGGATGCTCCTGTAGGGATTACGTGCCAAACCTTCAGAGCCCCCAAGCTGGGAAGTGAAGATCTAGCATAAAATCCCTTCGAAGGATAATACTGGCCAAGTGTTCAAAACCTCACTACTTTTCATAAGAAAAAAATTGAAAAAAAGAAAGGAAAAAGCCTCTCTTCAGGGATTTTAAATCTAATGAACAGAACTAGATGCCGTAGGTTACGAATGAATAGTCATTGACGTAACCATTTAGATTAATCCAGGTAACTCCGTTGTTTTTTGAACCATATGCTTCTCCGTTTGGGTATGGATCTGGATATTCTGCTCCAGCATAGCTCCAACCATACAGCGAAGTGTTCGAATAGATCGTCTGACAGACAACGTAATAGGTTTTTCCCGGAGTTACGGAGATGTCGTCAAAATCAAACGTCGTCCAATTCAGAACGGGTTTATACTCATTTCCAGGTTTGATTAGTACTGAGGATTGAGCAAGATTCATTCCTGTGAGGTTATCTCGGATATATACAGTAATTGGTTGGACATCTCCTTTGGCGACTATCTCTAATTCAATTTTAGACAATGTTGAAAGAGTAGGTACAAATGATTGAGCATATATTCTTTTTTCAAACGCTCCATAATTGAAACTATATCCCCGGTAGAGCTCGGTCTGTCGCTGGTCAGCGATATGGTCGTTTTGCATGGTGACAACGACACGTTGTCGAGGGTAGGCCTCCTCAAAGTTGAACATGCCGTATTCATCAAAATTTCGGCAATAGATGTTGTAGGTTCCTTCCTTATCCCAAGCATGATTCACGGTCACTGCTTGGCCAGACGGAGTTAAGCTTGTCCACACATCGGACTCATCACCCCAAGTGAAATAGTACTTGATTTGATTCGATTCCGGGTCAGTCGCATTAAAGGAATACGTCTGGGCCGTGTTGACAAATCCAGTAAGTGATCCATCGGTACATTCAGTTAACGATGGGGGGAGTTCGTTGTCTGTGATGATGAGGTCTCCTGGGTAATTATCGAAAATAAGGGGATGTTGATTGAAATTGTATTCCTTTTGTAAAAATTCAGTTGTTCTTGGACTGCTATATGCAAACGCTTCTTCTGCCGAACAACATCCATCTCCATCAGTATCCCCGAAACCCTGGAGTCCTTCCATGGTATAATAGCTGAAGAAAGGTCCGTTACTTAACTTATCACTTTCACATGCCATGAGAACGACTCGGCCAGGACCGCTTAATTTTGTTCCAAGCTGATTCATCCATCCCGTCCTTGTTTCTACCGTTGTTGTTTGTTGAGGTAGGTCATTGACCCCTCCGGCAAAACAAGCATCGATGATGACGCAGGCACCTTTGCACTTGAGGTGTGAAAGCCAGGTGTTAATTTGATCGTCAAAGAGATAATGTGTTTTCCGAGGTAAACAGATATACCATTCCCCAATTTGCCATCGATAGGTATCATACGCATACAAAACGGTATCTGTCCCTTGTTCCCCTTCATCATAGGGAAAAATGTCGGGGCTTGGAGAGCCATGATCTTTGATATAAAAAAGGCAAATATCGTCCTCGTCAGCCATTCGATGCATCCATCGGAAGTTTTTCAAAATATTGAAAAGCGTAGCGTTTTTTCCAGTTAACACTCTGATATGGTCTGGCTTCCAGTGATCAGAATTAAGTAATACGTTATTGAAATCTTTTGCCGCTAGATCGTTTCCCAGGGCGGTACTAGTCATGTAAGGATGATTTTTAAATTCATTGACACCGACCAGAAGAGCCCAATATTCAGTACCATCGTCTGATGATTTTGTTGTAGACGCAGGTAGTACGGGATATGCGGTAGTAAATGAAACAAATCCCGGGATAATCAAGAGCATACATACCAAAATACATAATGTTTCTTTTCTCATTGGAGTACCTCAAGAAATTCAACCGTATGGTGATATATAGTTTTATTTTCATCTATTTTGTACAAACAGATATAAATTTATGAAATACTTAATAATTTGAATAGAATTAAGGTATTTGTTAACATATTTAATAGGGTAAAGATAAAATTGAAAAAGGAAATGAGCATAACTTTACTAGTAAACAGGAGTTCAAATCAATTTTTCATCATTTACTTGTTTCTCCTGTTAAAATAGATAAAAGTGCAGGGGACGAGATTTGAACTCGCGGACCTCTACAGGACAAGGCCCTCAACCTTGCGCCGTTGACCATGCTTGGCTACCCCTGCATGTGTTTTTTCCGGTAAATGCTAGGTACTCTATATAGCTTTTCGGGTAACAACCCTTAAATATTGTTCAGGTCCATGCCACATTGTTGACTGAGCTCTCGATGTAACGCCATCAGCCGTTCAGCATGCTTCGTCTGTCCTTTCTGTATTGCTTTTTCAACTTCGATTTCTATCCGATGCTCATGATCGTTTTCAATGAGATTATCAGCGTGGGCTACGATTTTTTCTTCTAAGGTGATTGGCATGTAATCTTTTGGTGGTAATCCTAAGATGATTGCCTCGTCTTTTGGGATTCCCGCACCTAAATGTCGTTCGATGATATTGACGATGGTTTCTGGCAAACCTAACTGAGTAGCGATTTTTGCTCCTTCGACCCCATGCAGGATACCCTGTGTTTTTGACCGTCCGATATCATGGAGTAATGCACCTGCTTCAACAAGTTGAATATTCGCATGGGCTTTCTTGGCTATTCTGACAGCGACTTTTCGTACGGCTTTACAATGGTTGATAACTTCATCTGAACACCCTGCGTCTCTGAGTAATTGCAGGCATTGTCCAGGATTAGGAATCATGGTCATGTTTTTTCCTTTGAGCGAACCTTTTTCCCTTTAACACAGGGAATAATTTGAATGTTTCCATCGAACGGTTTTTTTTGCCAAGTCGCTTTTGTAAAACGGTCAAGAAACAGTGCGAGGGCAGCGACTTCAGAATGTGGTTGATTTCCAACTGAAACGTTGAGGTCAGCAACCTTATAGAAATACGGAGGGACCTTTTCAGCTCCTACTATGATGAGGAGATCACGGTTGGTATCAAGTTGTTTTGTTGCTTTTTCTAGTTCCTCGCCATACATTGTGAGATGGACGATAGCGCCTTTCCAGTTTTTGATGATTTTTTTATGATCAACGCCAGTTTGCACCTGGAAATTACCACCAAATCGTGTACAGACTGATTGGATGTTTTGCTTAATTTTTTCATCCTTCGTGGTGATATACATGATGTCTGCACCGAATGCTCTAGCCACCAATGCGACATGGGTTGTCACGCGTTTGTCACGGTCAATCCGATGTCCGATTCTTAGCACCGCTATCACTGTCATCAACCAATCCTTTGTGATGGGGAAAAGAAAAAGAGTCTTAAAAACACTCCGATATCCGCGGAGTTTCTGTGTGGTCTACTTTTTTTTCTTCAACAGGATGAAATCTACTTTCTTTTCTGTATCCAACCCTTTTTGTCTACAACTTGATGTTGATTCTGTTTGTTTGATTTTCATGCTATCGACGTTTTGTTCGATTGTTTCTGCAGTCTCCCATGTGATTCGTCGTATTGGTTGTCTTTGTTTTAACGGGGGGGTTGTCGGTTTTTTTTGTGCGTATCCCTTTGAATAGAGTGTTTCATTATATTCTTTGATAGGGGTATTTTTGTGTTCTTCTGTCATCTCTGGTTCGTTTGGTTGTTCTTCTGATTCTTCGCTTTCTTTCCGTCTTAGTGTCTCATCGATTGATGATTTTTCTTTTGTTTTTAAGCGATGAAACAACTTCAATTTTGCCAAAGAGACTCCCTCGGTTCTTGTTTTCCTGGAGAGGTTATCTTTATCGCACTTGATAAGGTTTTCCTTAAGGAGTATCCGTTATGGTAGTAAATATGAACGAAAAGCATTTATCTGTGTCCTAAATTCAGACTTATACCTTTTGAGATGAACTGGGCTAGTGGTCTAGTTGGTTATGACATCGCTCTCACACGGCGAAGGCCGCCGGTTCGAATCCGGCCTAGCCCATTTTTTTTTGTCTACAAAATCGATTAGCTTATTAATCACCATGCGATTCCCTATGTTGGTTTAGTGGATGGGATGCAAGATGAGACAAAAGCAGCGATTTCTCCAGAGATGTTGAAACCTCTTATCATTCGATCACTTCGGAGAAGTAGCGTACGGAAGAAAATAGCGGAGTATCTTTTTGAAATCAGTCCCAGCGGGAGTTATACTTCTGAAATTGCGTTCAGCGTGAAGACCACCCCGACCAATGTGATAGGTGCGATCCGCGGGATGAACACACGATATCGTGATGATGAATCTCTTATCAGTTTGAATCTCGTTGAACAAATAGAAGGCGGAAAACACGGGGATATCAAATTATATCGACTCACTAATCTTGGCAAAGAAATCGTCACAGGCCTTCGAGATAATAAGAAACGTTTCTAAAAATAGTATCAATCGAGCTTCTTTTTATATTCTTCAAACATGGTCGTGACTTGGTTTTCTTCCACCTGCGCGTAATCACCGGTTTCATAACGTACCACAAACCATCGACTCGGGTGAGGATACGTTCGGATAACGATTGCTTTTCGAGCAGGGCGATTTGGGGTATCAGGATTTCGCACTAACACCTCAACACCTTTTCGTATTCCTCGTAGTTCCAACATCGATTATTTCCTATCCTTTTCTTTCGCTCGCAGAAAGAAATATTCTAGAAGTATAAAGAATTAATTCCATAGATCAGTATGTTTGAAATCATTAAAAAAAAATGCTGCCCCTGGGATGAAGTTTAAATATATTACATGTGATTTCAGGATGCCGTGAGAGATTTATGAAGTGTAAAACGATACTGACCTATCTGCTCCTTTTAGTAAACCTAACCGTTTTTCTGTTTTTTAGCCCGTTGTGTACTGCACAGGATGCAAACATCATTTTCAAGGATGTAGCCGTACAATTAACACAAACACGTCCTCCGGTAGGAACAACCACCATACGAGAATATAGAATTACTGCTGTTTTACATAACACCGGTGATAGAGACTCAGTAAACATCACCATCAAACTCAGAGACCCCCAACCTGGTCTGAATGCAACTCTCATTTTCCAACCTGAGAGTTATTCATTAGGGCCAAATGAAGAAAAAACCTTTGTGTTTGAGAACTGGCCGACATCACTATCTGGTGACGTTCTGCTGAATATCAGCTTTAAACCGACATCTCCGAATGTGTTGGAAACCGAGAGTAATTCTGGTTTTTATCTCTATACTCTGCACATTGGAACTGATACTCCAAAGACTTCAACACCTGGTTTTGAGGTTCTGGCAGTCCTTATTGCGATTCTTGCCTTCTTGTTCACAAAACAGATGAGAAAATAACGTCGCTGATTGTATTTTGAATAGATGCGATGATGTTTGTTTCGTGATTACAGTTCAGTAACGGAGATGACTACGTGATCAACGAACGCAACACCCACTCCTTCATAGATTACTTTATTTGACGGTTGGAATGATTGTTCGGTGTACCCCATAGGCATATTATAGATTTTTTTTGTTTCATTATACAAGAGGAGATCACTTTTATTAAAAAATTGAACATCTATCTTTGCACTAATGGTTTTTCCTGCGATGTTATGAAACAGCCAGCCTACTGTTACTGATTCAATACCTCCGGATCTATTGATGTTTTCTTCATAAGACACATTTACAAATTCAACAATCGTCGAATCAAGATACACGTTTTGTGGTCTTCCTTGTGTTTTAACACTGCTTGTGTCTTGACAACCACTTAATGCAGAACTGACACATAATACAATTACAACAACACTCAATACTACTTTGTTCATGCTTGTTCATCCCTCCTATTTTCCTAGAAAAAAGATATGGTGCATGAAGATTTATATGTTTCGATAGAAATGAATTATTTTCACCAAAAGGTTTAATATCTCTAGGCTATCATTGATGATTATTAGTTGGGATAAGGAAACAAACGTTGAGAGAGGGTGTATGCCGTCACCAAAAAAATCAGAGATTATTAAGAATGTCTTACGCACATTGGTAACGATATCAAGTAGAAAAACAGATCTGCCGTATACGATTATGACTATGGATGATCTTATAAGACGCTTGGAAACTCAATATAGATTTCTTAAACATATTCAAATTAAGGATGATTTCTATAACGAAGAGTCCAGTGATATGATCAGTGTCCTGTCTGATATCAATTCGGTACCACCAAATGAGTTAGGAAAAGCTCTTCATTCCATTATCGATTCGATGAATCGGTCACTTGGGGACAACGCAGGTCATTTTTTCATAAAAGAAATACGTAATAGACTCAGTGATGAGTATCTCACGGTGATACGAGACATGGGGGTCGATCTGGGTCTGATGCAACTGGAAAGTGAAATCAACAGACTAGAACGAGAAATCACTGGGCGGAAAAAACAATCGTAATACTCAAATCTTATTTTAAATGAAACACATATAATGTGGGTATTTTCTTTTTCTTTCCTGTCCAATAACCACATGCATCACATCGGAATTCTATGGTGACTTCACCCCCATAGATGGTCTGATTTTTTACCCGCTGCAAGGAACCTGCGCAGACAGGACATTTATGCAGAATCTTATCCGGATCTCCCTCTCTAGACCGAATCTCGACCTGGACCAAACCGCTGTTCAGAACAAGGGTTCGTAACCGTGGTCCGCTCACATGGAAATGTTTTTTCTTTGATTGTAATTCCTTTTCGACAAATTTTTTCAGAGCATGTTGTGAGTTCACTGTATGATATTTCTGAAAAACCTTTTCCGCCGCATCGAGGATATCCTCATCGGAGGGAATATGATATACCATACAATAGTGAATCGTCTTGGTTACTTTAACCTTTTACATCACGATTGTCTTTAGTAAATCGGTCCTTGTCACCATCCCGACGAGCTTATCGTTTTCGATTAGTGGTAATGCCCCGATATTCCGTTTGAGCATCAATTGCGCTGCATCATAGATACTCATGGACGGGTTCGACCATACGACCGGCGATCGCATGACATCTTTGACAAGGAGTTCATCGAGGCGATGTTTCTGGCGTCCTAATGAAAACGATTTTTTTAACGATGCGAATGCCAAAGCTATCTCGACATCAGAGATGACTCCAACTAATTTTTTTTCCTCAAGAACAGGTAGTCGTGCGATATTATTGGTAATCATTATCCGTCGCGCATGGACTATACGGTCGTCAAGGTTGACGGTATAGACTTTTTTTTGCATGATGGAATGAAGTTGATTTTTATTGGTAACCAAAGGCAGTAAATCTGCTTTGGTCACTACTCCTATCAGCTTTTCTTTTTCGACCACCGGTAACATCGTTGGACCTGGTTCACCTACTGATTTTAAAATGTTTTTAACTTCCTCTTCTGGTGAAATTACTTGTACTTCTTTCTCTGTGACCGATGAGGCATGGAGTCGGGATGCTGTGATTCCTCGTTTCCGGATCGACCCTAGTTTATAGGCAATCACGTTGTCGGTCACAAGACCAAAGAATTTCTTTTCTTCAGTCACCGGAATCTTCGTGATTTCATACTTTTTCATCAGATCCAAAACGAGTTTGAGGCTATCATCTTTATCTACTGTAATTATTTTTGTCGTCATTATTTCTTTTACTTTCATCGCTGTTTTCCTCCTTTTTTCTTTCTTAAAAAACGTTATTCATATTTTAATCCATCAATGCAGTCTTCACAAAGCAGACGGCCGTCAATACTTTTAAGGTTTGTTGAAAGGAGATTGCAATCTTCACATTTTCCAGAGAACGTCTGGCTGTTTAGATATTCATCATCTTTTAATTCAATACTTGACCACTCATGGCAGATCTCTGTTAAAGCTGGTGACAATCGAGAGATATCGCGTTGTGTAATAATCCCAACAAGTTCGTTGTTTTCAACGATGGGGAGTCTTCTGATATTGCACGTCCCCATGATCTTTAAAGCCTCTTGGAGGGAGATGTATGGTTCTGCGATGATAATTGGGCTGCTCATGACCTCTTCGACGGTCACATCCATTGCATTTTTTCCTTCACAGACCACTTTTTTTATTATGTCACTTTCAGTAAGTATCCCGATGGGGTGATTAATTTCAGAGATAATGACATTTCCGATTTTGTTTTGTTTCATTATTCTGGCTGCTTCTAAAACGGTTGTAAATGGTTGTACAACTACCGGTTTTGTCTTCATGACCTCTTTGATTAGAACATCTTTGTTCATATGCTGTCCACCAAATCATTGACTGATTGAACGCTCCAATCCCAAACATTAAAACATTACGAGGTATTTTACCTTTTTCATATGAGCAGCGTGTATGAACGAGAATTGAAAGGTATTCTTGAAGGGGATGAAAAAATTCTTTCGAAAATGACGAAAACATGTTCCGCATTGGAGAAAGCAAATTATTATCTTACGAAACACAAACCGTTCATTGTCGTTCGTGCTGCAGGTTCGTTCGGGGTTGACTTAGTTGCGCTTCGAGGGGATATCTCGTTTCTCATGGAGATAAAGTCCAGTAATGTTGGTACGTTACATTTCAGTAGTGTCGATGGGAAGCTACAGCGACAAGCTGAAAAGATGCAGCGTGAATGTGAAAAGACAAAGACATTACCCGTCTATGGTTTTCGACTGAAAGGGCATGGTGGTGATTGTTGGCGGCTCTTTTCCATGGAAATTCCTCAGCTTGAGGGAAGGGCGAAGATTCTGCACAATCGACTCCCCAAGTTGAGTATCAGTAAAAGTGGGAATTTTATTATGCGATGGGAGGATGGTCTTTCGCTGTCTGATTTTCTCTTGTATCTCTGTAAATAGTAGTGCCATGAATCCGGATTTGTGTTCGAAGAAATTTTTTTTTGTCAGAATTTATCTCTTTCATTTAGACTTACAATACAAAATCTTTTTTAGTCAGTTCCTTATTACTAGCAGCACTGTGGTGATTTATGAAACGATTACTCGTCGCTTATGATGGATCAGAAGCATCAAATAAAGCAATTGATGTAGCAGTTCAATGTTCAACACCAGATGATGAACTTGTTCTCCTTACGGTGATTCCTGCTGCGTTAGTTGAATCGACATTCACAAACATGTTGCTACCAACCATTGACCTTAGCACGGTCGTAACCCCTGGGTCTTTTAAGGAAAAAGCCATGGAAAACCTTGGCAAATTAGCAAAAGAACTTGAAGGGAAAATCGGAAAAGTGGATGTCGCTGTTGAAGCAGGCGACCCTGCTGACGAAATCCTGCTTGTTGCAAAAAAATATAATAGTGACATCATTCTCATTGGATACAAAGGATATGGAAAAGAGGGAAGGTTTTTACTTGGTAGTGTCACGGATAAAGTAGTGCGACATGCTAGTAGATCCGTACTAGTCGTACGGTAGAAGAATTGTGATGAAATGCATCCTGCAGAGGAATTACGCGGGAAGAAAACCAATAAACTTCTCCACAAACGTATTGTTCTTGGGATAACTGGTAGTATTGCTGCCGTCGAATGTGTGAAACTCGCACGAGAGCTCATCCGTCATGGGGCAACCGTGTATCCTGTCATGACGCCGTCGGCAACACGAATAATTCATCCAGATGCGGTAGAATTTGCCACGGGTCATAAACCTGTTATTCAGTTGTCTGGCCAGACGGAGCATGTTTCTTGGTGTGGCTTGGTACAAGACCCGGTAGACCTGCTTTTAATATCGCCGTGTACAGCAAACACGATTTCAAAGATCGCTCGAGGTATCGATGATACACCGGTTACCACCTGTGCGTCCACCGCGATAGGATCTGGGGTACAGATCCTTCTAGTACCTGCGATGCATCTATCGATGTACGACCATAAAATCGTTCAGAAAAATATAAAGATCTGTAAAGACCATGGAGTGCTGTTTATCGATCCGTTTATCTCTGGAAACAAAGCAAAATCCCCAGAGATTCAACAGATTGTAGAGACGGTGATTCGAACGATTGGGAGGCGAGATCTGCAGAAGAAAAGAATCCTGATCATCGGTGGAGCGACTGCAGAACCAATCGATGATATCAGAGTGCTTACGAATCGGAGTTCAGGTAAAACAGCGGTCGCGTTAAGCGTCAATGCGTTCGAACGAGGAGCGGATGTTACACTCTGGTATGGGTATGCACAGGAGCTGATTCCCACCTACATATCTTTCAGACGTTTTGAGACTGTGACTGATCTGTTACGGTTAATGAAGGAGAAGAATCTGAAACAGTTTGATGGCGTTGTTGTCTGTGCAGCGATAGCAAATTACATCCCAAGAAGACAGAAGGGGAAAATCCCTTCTGGGAAAAAGACACTTGCTATAGATTGTTTTCAAGCCCCAGTTGTTCTTGAGACCCTGCGATTGCAACTCCCCGGCGCAAAAATCATTGCATTTAAAACAGAAGAAAAAAAGCAAAACGTCAAAAAAAGAACACTGCAACTACTTACCAAATACCATCTTGATGGTGCTATCGGAAACACCCTCGCAGGGTTTGGGGGAGACTCTAACGAGATCCTTCTTCAGTCAAAAAGAGGAAAAAGCTCCTGGAAAAAAGGAAAAAAAGAAGAGCTTGCTTCAGTTATCCTCGATTTACTATAATAGTCTACCAGGGCGGTCTATGAAAGGTATTGCTTTTGCTCCAGGGCATATTTCTGCGTTTTTTGAACCAGTGTATTACCAGCAAAATATGGATCGCACAGGGTCCTGTGGTGCCGGAATGAGTATTTCTCTTGGTGCGATCAGCCAGGTGTCTGTACAACCTGCATCACATCGCACAGTAACGGTTCATATTAATGGAAAACCGTCATCTGCGTTGGTTACGAAATCCGCCTTAAACTATCTTTTAGGTGATGCTCCTTTGAAGATTACTGTCAATACCATCATGGATTTACCGGTGAGTCAGGGTTTTGGGATGAGCGCTGCAGGAGCGTTGAGCGCAACACTCGCTCTTGCAGATCTTCTTAATCTCCCAAGGGAAAATGCCATCAAGGCTGCACATTACGCAGAAATCCAGTCTCATACCGGGCTTAGTGATGTAATAGCGAGTAGTTTTGGTGGAATTGAGATTCGACGAAAAGCAGGTCTGCCTCCGTGGGGGATGCTTGAGCATATCCCTGGGAACTATGAGATTGTCTTATGTGTTGTTGGTAAAAAGATTGAGACAAAAAAGATTCTTACGAATTCAACAAAGGTTCGCAAGATAGCATCGTACGGACGGTATTGCACTAAAAAACTTTTGGAGAAACCTTCAGTTGAGCATCTTTTTTCTCTTGCCTGGGAGTTCACCAGAGAAATCGGTATCGCTGATACGACCGTGCTACAAGCAATTGAGTTAGCAAACAAAAAGGGGATGGCAAGTATGTGTATGTTAGGAAACTCAGTGTATGCTGTCGGAAATACTCCAGCTCTTTGCAAGGTTCTTTCCGCGTATGGCAATGTTTTTTGTTGTTCTGTCGACGAGAAAGGAGCACGGGTTTTACACGAAAAATAATCTTCTCTCGTAGAGGTGTTTTCTTGGTTTTTTATGATTTTTTGTAACACTTTCTATAGCGTTCCCAGAGGTCATCAACGTATTTTTCGATTGCTTTGAGTCGTTCCTCATCTCGCTGGGGTTTGAAAAGATGACTGAATCGTCCTTGGTATTTTATCCATTCTTCGACTGGTTTTCGTTGGATCTTTTTTTCTAAAATCAGCTTACTTTTCCCGTTGAATGTCATGACATCATTTTCACATTCCCATAAGGACCATGCTCCTGAGTCGACTGCGAGTCTTCCCATTTCCACGGTTTTATCCATGCTAAATCGCCAGCCTGGTGGGCATGGTGCAAGAATTTCTATGTATTTTGGACCTTGTATGTTTTTTGCTTTTGTTATTTTACTAATAACGTCCTCTGGGTAGCTTATGCAGGTTTGTGCTGCGTAGGGGATATGATGTGCAAGGATGATTTCCCCCATTTCTTTTCGAAACTCATTTTTGCCACTGACTGTCGTTGTCGTCCACGCGGCGTACGGGGTTGCTCCACTGCGTTGAATGCCGGTGTTAGAATAGATTTGATTATTGTAACAGATGTAGATAAAATTGGTTCTACGTTCAAGGGCACCAGAGAGTGCTTGAATGCCGATGTCGTATGTCCCACCGTCTCCTGCCCATGCTACTACCGTGATGTCGGTTCGACCCTGTTGACGTAACGCTGCTTCGACCCCGGACGCACCTGCTGCTGCCGCCTCAAAGGCGATATTCATGACCGGGATGTCAAAAGAGGTATGTGGGTAGAGGCTTTCGATAACTGCTGTACAACATGCAGGAACGACCATGATTGTCTTTTTTCCTAGTGCCTTTAACACCAGACGTAATCCGATGGTGGCTGGGCATCCAGGGCATGATGCGTTTCCTTGTAAGAGACATTCGTCGACTGGATAATCTTTCAGCGCCATTTTTAGTCCTCCATCGCGTACCATTCTTGTTGTTTTGCTGTTCCCTTCATTGCTTTCTGACACATGGTTTCAATGTCCTGGTACGTTACGTCCTTTCCGCCAAGGCCTGCGATGAAGCCTGTTGCTTTTGCTTCTGATTCACCGTATAATGCTGCTTTTACTTCGTTGAAAAGAACACCTTCTGAACCGACTGAGATATTCCGATCGATGACGATGAGGTCCGCCTGTTTCCCTATCTGACGGATTTCCTCTGTGGGGAACGGTCGTAGCACTCGTACACGGGCGAGTCCTATCTTCTGACCGGCTTTTTGCATTTCATCAATGGCAATTTTACTTTCCGCACCTATCGCACCCATCGATAAAAGAATATGTTCTGCGTCTTCGCATTTATAATATTCTAAAAGGTCGCCGTGGAAATATCCCGAGGCTTTCTTCCACTCTTTTGCTATCTTTGGGATGAGGTGTTTTGCATTCATTTGTGCCTCTTGCATCGCTCGTCGTATTTTATAATAATATGCTGGGCCGATGATGTTCCCAAATGTTGTTGGATTGTCAATATCAAGTTTCCATTGCGGGATGTACTTTCCAATGAAATCATCTACTGTCTGTTGGTCTGGGATTTCTGCAGGCATAGAGGTATGAGAGAGGATAAATGCATTGAGATTCACCATCACGGGTAGTACGATTTTTTCATGTTCAGCAAGTTTAAATGCTTGAATAACTGTATCAAAAATTTCCTGATTACTGCTACAATATATTTGAATCCAACCGGTGTCTCGTTGAGAGATCGAGTCGTTCTCATCAACCCAGATGTTCCAACCTGGTCCGATGACTCGGTTGATATTGCACATCACGATTGGGAGTCGCGCGAGAGCAGCCCAGTGAAGCATCTCATGCATCAATAACAGTCCATGGGATGAGGTTGCGGTGAACGTCCGTGAGCCAGCGGCACTTGCTCCAATGCATGCGCACATCGCAGAATGCTCACTTTCAACACAGATGTACTCTCCTTTAAACTCTCCGCTTGCAACGTATTCAGCGATCGCCTCTACCATCGTCGTCTGTGGAGTGATCGGATATGCTGCGACAACTTCTGGTTTTGCCATGACTGCTGCTTTGGCTCCGATGCGATTCCCGGTATCCATCATGATCGTCATTTTTTCTTTGTCTCCTCTCGTTCCATGATGATTGCTTTGACGTTACATTCATTTGCACAGATGCCACAGCCTTTACAGAAATCATAGTCAATACTAACGGAATCGTCCTTTTCACGGTGGATACTGCCTTCAGGGCAAAAAATCCAACATCGTAAGCATTTCACGCATTTTTTTTTGTCAAGAATCGGCTTGAACACCCGCCAACTCCCGGTCTTTCCCATCGCGCCTTTTTTTGGGTAGGAAAGACTCGTCTTAACTGGATATTTCTTCAAAAGTTCACCTCTGTATGGTCGAATGCATCTTGTGTTGCTTTTGCGTTTCGTTCTCCAAGATCTTTTTTTGCAGTCCATTTGCTATTGATTGCCTGTTGTATCGATTTGAGTGTGACTCGATTGAGAATTCTTGGTACCGAACCTAGGATTGGGGTGTTGACCACAGGGATCCCTCCAACAAGGATGTCGTATTTGAGGGCGATGCCGGTTGCATCAACCGTTGCGACATGGTACTGCTGGGAAAACTCAAAATCCTGGGGTTTTTTTCTGGTGTTAATGAGAATTTTTCCATCCTTTTTAACACCTTTTAAGACATCGACGATTTCCATAATACTTTCGTCAAGAACGATGACAATATCTGGGTTGTAGATTTCACTTCGCAGGTGGATTTCTTCTTCAGAGATTCTGGCAAACGCTCTTACTGGGGCGCCACGTCGTTCTGCGCCAAAGAGGGGGAACGCTTGTACCCCTTTATTTCCGTCTTGTAGCGCTGCGCTTGCTAGAAGGTTAGCTGCTGTGACCGCACCTTGTCCACCTCGGCCGTGAAAACATATCTCAACTAAGGATTTTGATGACACAATGATACCTTCCCGCAACTCGAAATGAAGATGTCCCATATAACTGTTTTGAAGCTTCTATTTGCGTTGATTATTTGATGGATTGCAGTTTCGACTTCATCGTCACTTTTTTGTCACGTCGGTCATCGATTTTTATTTCGGTGATGATGCGTTCTGCTCCTGCGTCTGCCACAGCTTGGTGTGCTTTTTGGATGACGTTGAATAATGTTGTTAAATCTTTTGTTTCGATGACGGTTGCCATCGGGTTTGTTTGGAATGTAACGTGTTCCTTTTTTAAGGTTTCTATGACGATTTTCACATAGGTACTGACGCTTGTTCCTTCTCCGAGTGGTGCGATACTAAGTTGAGAGATTATCATACGCTTCCTTCAAGCGTCTTTAACCTTCGTTTCTTCATTAACCTTTTGATGATATCTTACCTGCAATCTATGATTGCATAAAACCGTACTCAAGCTTAAAACAAAAAGGACAACCATCCATTTTTAACTCTGAAAAACTACTTATATCAACCGATTCAATAAGTCTCGATTATGAATGATTTCATCATCAACGTTTTTAAAATCGGTCTTATCTAAATCCTTGATTTCTTGACTGACAAGCTCCAATATGCCCAAAATTGAAATGAGCGTAAGCTTGTTGTGGTAAAAACGACAGGCTTTCATCAACTCCCCATACAGTTTAGTCTCCATCGCTTTATATTCATTTAACTTCGGACTGTTAAAGACGTTTGGTTCTTTTTCCTCCATCGTTTCAAACCTCACAAAAGAGAATCTCTTTGTAATTTATATTCTTATTTATAGGGAAAAAATTGTGTTCTACGAACTCGAATGGACGCTATATTGCTGTTTTAACCTCTTTTTCATGAACTCTTCCATTGCATCAAAAGCTTTTTCCAGGGTTTCCATTGGAGGGAGGATCACTGCTCGGAAGTGATCTTTTCCATAGGTCGCACAGAACCCTGATCCATTGACCGTCAACACATGTGCTTCTTGCAAGAGGTCTAGGACGAATTCCTTATCATTTTTCCAAGGTCCTTTTCCCATCGCCTCAATTTTTGGGAAAATGTAAAACGCACCATCTGGTTTCGCTGTAGAAATTCCTTCAATTTCATTGAGACGTTTATAAGAAAAATCACGTCGTTTGCGTAATTTGTCATTGACTTGTTCAATATGGTCCTGCGGTCCTCGTAAAGCTTGTATGCAAGCAAGTTGACAGACCGAGTTCGCACAGAGCCGGGAGCGGGCGATCCTCATAAACGCTTCTTGGATCTCATCAAGTTCTCCATTATGTTTGAACATGGTATATCCGATACGCCATCCAGGCATGATGTATACTTTCGAAAATCCATTAAACGTGATAATTGGGACATCTTTTGTAAGCGACGCGGTCGCATATTGTCTGCCATCAAAGGTCAAATCATCATAGATCTCATCAGAGATGACCATGATGTCATGTTCACCAGCGATGTCGATAATTTCTTTTAAGACCTTCTTTGAGTACAGTGCACCTGTGGGGTTATTCGGGTTGATAAGGACAATTCCTTTTGTTTTTTCCGTAATTTTTTGACGGATATCTTCGACATCGGGCTGCCAGTTCTCCTGTTCTATACAGTGATATGGGACTGGATCTGCATCAGCAAATTTCGTAATCACGTTATATTGCGGGTAGGTCGGTCCTGGGATGAGCAACTGATCCTTGGGGTCTAAGGATGCATTCAGAAGCATCTGAAGTCCTTCGGTGACCCCGGTTGTCACACAGATGTCATCAGGATCATACGAGACGTTATTTCTTGTTTTTTCCCGCTCGATGATCGCCTTACGTAACTCAAGAAAACCCTCCGATGGTGCATAGCCGTTGTGTTGCTCATTTGCTGATTTGTACAATGCATCTTTGATGTGTTGTGGTGTATCGAAATCATATGCGTTTGGATCACCGATATTCAGCTTTAAAACCGTGATCCCTTTCTTCTCTAGTTGTTTCGCTGGGATTAGAACATCTCGAATCGCATATTCAACGCCTTGAGCACGTCGTGATGGTTTTATTGTCATATTCTCAAGACCCCAGATAAGAAATTCACATAAATAGTTGATGGTTTTCAAAGAGAGTAGGGTATAAAAACAGGGGAGATGGCTTTTTTCTCATGTCTTACATTGTATCTTGTTTTACCATGCAGATAAACATATTTCTATCTTTCAGATAGGTGATATGTTCACTAACAAAAATTGATGACCCGTCTTTTTTCTTATGGATGGTTTTTATTTGAGTGCCTCCCTGTTTCTTGATCTCGTCGAGACTTGCCTTTATATCATTGTACGACTCAAGATAGACAATATCTGCAAAAGTAAGGGTAAGCATCTCGTCTTTGGTAAACCCCAGTTTCTTCTGAATGTCATTTGTACAATCAATGATTTTTGCGTGCTCATCGAACAGAATCATATAATCATACTCTTGTTCCGTTACGGTAGTAATTGCTGGTTCTATGAGAGGATTTCCCCGGGTCTGGCGTTGCAGGACTTCATGCAGCTGTTTATAGGTGTCACTTAACTTTTTTTCTAGTTCATCTATCTTCGTTTCTGCAATCTGATATTCTGTTGCGTCTCTGCTAAAACAACGCAAACCATGGAAGGTCCCGGTGCTATCAAACACCGGGATACAAAACGATCGTACCCATACCGAACGGGATTTGTCTTGGTACATCCAGTGCAAATCTAATTTATTGGTAGTATCTGTCTTCTGCTGGGATAAAACATGTATGATATCTTTTAATTTATTAGCATCTTCAGGTGATAAAAATCTGAAGATTTCCTTGCCTATTATCTGCTTTGGGGAGTACCCTAGCGTTCCAGTAATCTTCGAAGAACATTTCGTACATGTCCCTTGTTCATTAATCTCCCAGATCCATCCGTCGATTTTTTTTAACAGGATTTCGTATTTTGCCTCTGCTTCTTCTTTTGCTTTGACAGCATCTTGGAAGATCTCTTCTTTTCGTACCCCGACTTTATTGATTGCTAATTTTAGACTTGCCATGACTCGGTCTAAGGAATTCGTCAGATTATTGATTTCGTATATCTCACTTTTTTCTAGTTCAACATCCAGATTACCTTTACTGATCTCATCAATGTTTTTTGTTAATTTTACCAGCGGCATTGAAATAATATAGGAGATGGCGAATGCAACTGCCAAGGTGATGATCAGAATCAAGCCGAGGAAGAGGGTTACGATTTCTATGCCTTCAAAACCGATAATCATCGCTATGGGTATGAGCGATATCACCAGACACATTATGGTTAATAACCAGCGTAATCTCATTCTTTCACCTTTGGTTCTCCTCTTAGTTCTTTATCTGTTTGTTTATTTTCTTCTTTTCGGTTTTCTTCACCAAAAATCTTTCCGATATTTATTTTTAAATCCTCTGCGTGTGTATGACGAAGTATACTTTGATTTTCCAGCGAGATAACATATTCGATAAGGTCTTCTTTGTTCAGAGAGTGCTTATTTTTCAGTTCAATGAACTCGACTTCGCCCATCGGTCCAAGCATGTTAATTAATTCATTTCGAATTTTCTTTTCAATCTCCCCTTTCTGTGAGAAGAGGACTTTGATTGGTTCAATATCATACACTGGTGTGATGGGGACCGTGAAATAAAATGTACAACCGGAGTTCGGTTTGCTTTCGACCCATATCTTTCCTTTTTGTGCTTCGATGATGCCACGACAAATCGTAAGACCAAGCCCTGTGCCTCCGAAGTTTCTGCTCAATGATCCTTCTACTTGGTAGAATGGTTCGAAGACACGGATTTGATCTTCGGCGTTCAATCCAACTCCGTGGTCTTTGACGCTAAATTGTATGAACTCTTTTTGTAGTTCCGCTGTGATTTCTATGATGCTCCCTTGTGGGGAAAATTTAATTGCGTTGTGAACAAGATTTCGTAAGACTTGGCTGATTCTGTCCGGGTCTATCTCAATTATGGGGAGTGGGCTGATAGGTGATACTAGTGAGATGTTTTTCTCTTTGGCGAATCCTATCATGAAATCTATCGTCTCTTTCACAGTTTCATGTAAGTCCGTTTTTCTGAATGAAAATTTTAATCGTGCAGCCTCTATACGTGAGATTTCCAGGAAATCTTCGATGATTTTATTGAGGCGTTCCGCGTTGCGGAGAATTATTGTGAGGCTTTCTTTTTGTTTGTCTGTGAGTTTTCCGAAATATTCTTGTTGAAGCATCTGCAGTTGGGCTTTAAGGGGTGTGATGGGGGTTCGGAGCTCATGGGAGGTGATGCTGAGGAACTCTGATTTTGATTTGTCAAGATTGTTCCGTTCATCTTCCATCTTACTTAACGCTAGGGCGCTTCGGTTGAATGCATCGCTGAGTTGAGCCAGTTCATCGTTTGTTTTTATGGTTGTTCTGACTTTAAAATTTCCTTTTTCTAACTCCTGTGCAGCTATGTAAAGGTCGCGAATCGGTTTGGAAAAGGACCGTGAAATGAAAAATCCAATGAGCATGGTGTTGACTGCGATGAGAATAATGATGAGTAGGGCAGCGGCGTTCAAGAGCATTTGTTGTTGTTTAAACAAATCAGAATTTTCTATGAGGAACGAATTTGCGATTAAATAGAAATAACCGATGCCTATTCCTGGGGCTACGAGCCCTACAATGAGGAATAATACGGTGAGTTTTATGTGGATGTGACCCATGATGTAGGCTTTCAGATCAAATGGTTCCTTCATGGTTTTTTTGCCTCTCCGCTGACTCCTGTAAAAAAATTTTGGAGAATATTTTTTGGGAGGTGTGCTGTGACCTTTTCCATTTTTCGTGTCCTTTTATTCTCTTTTTTTTTATTTTTCAATTTTTTTTTCATATCAAATTTGGTATAATTCATCTTAAGCATTTTTTTTATTCCATTTTATTTAACATCGTCTCATGTAATTCTATCATGTGGAAGTTCACTCCAATTTCTTCTATCTTCGAAAGATATTCTTTATCTAAGGAATTCTTAAATTGCGAGATGAATTCTTCGCTTATTTTTTCTCCTAAAGATTGGATGATAATCTCTAGGAGTTGTTGTATGGCTCGTCGTGCATCGGTTTCACTGATTGCATCGATGTTACCTTCGATTTTAATATGATACACGTCTTCCTGCTTCGTTGGAGGTTCTACGTTTATGAATTTGAGAAAATCATACTTTGCATCAATTTTTCGAAGGAACGAATTCACGACCAAAATTGCATAATCCTCCGAACTTGTTTGTGCAATGATATCGATCATAGTTTTGATGACTTCTGTAAATACAGCACTATATCCAATCCCTCGTGAAGAAATGGTGACGCCCATGTCCCTAAGTTTTGCAAGATATTCGATTGTCAGATGTGTCTTTAGGTCACCTGCTACTGAGTTTCGACCAAGATCTATTAGTGTTTTGTCGGTCCCTCTGAATATTGCTGTCATCGCTCTTCCAAGCTCTTGCGGTTCAATTTTGTTGACCTCCTGACCAACAACTATTTCCTCAGATCCTAATGTATATCGAATGTCATTGATCAAAATACAGGTGAGGAATGGATATTGCTGTTGTAGTGTATTGATATGTTGCTGAAGGCAGGATAATGCAAATGATTTCGATGTTTGTTTCTGGACTGCCTCGAGAAGTACTTTTAAAAATCGTCGGAGTACATCGCTTTTTTGGATTTCAAGGAAATTTATCGATTTACTCTCGACGATAATTGTTGATTGCATTAATGTTAAGTCAACATCCATCTCCTTCAGGAGTATTCTATCATATTCGATACCAATTTTTTCACGGGTTTCTCGAATGAAGAAATACCCTGCGGTCTTTCCAAGCGACGTCATTATCTTTGTAACGAGTTCTTTTAACGCATGGCCAACTTCTTTTGTAGGAATATCATTCAATGAGTCTTTTACTGATACCGCACTTTCTAATTCTAACGAACGAGAATTTTTTATTTGTACATCTCGTAAAAACGGATACTTCAGTTGAAGCCTTCTGAGAAGGTTTTGTATAGTCATCGCTGCGTACTCTTGCGATGTCTTTCTTCCAATAATATCTATGATTGTTTCTATGAACTGTCGAGTAACATCAGCAGTATCCAGCATAAGACCCCATCTCATCCCTAGTATGGTGGTTTAATCGAGTGGCTTCCATCTCCAGCTATACATAATACCAATGTTATTTAAATGTCTTGCTTTCGAAATGTATGCCTTTAATCCTCTTCTCCGAATTTAAGAAATATCCATTTTTTTCAATAACTAAATCGATGCATTATCACATACTCAAATATCATTAATTATAAATACTTAATAAGAGTTGATTGGAATGGATGGTAAAAACAATACTCGTTGTTGATGATTATTCGGATATCATTGTCTCAGTCAAACAAGTCTTAGAGGATTCAACAGGAGAATATCGAGTCATTGGAGCTGAAAACGGGGAGATATGTCTGCAGCTATTACAACAGGTTACTCCTCTCCCAGACCTTATCCTGCTAGATATCATGATGCCAGGGATGAGTGGATGGGATGTCGCTGCCCGCATAAAACAAAACGAACGATGGCGTGAAGTCCCTATCGTTTTTTTAACAGCGAAGGGGGATGATATGAGTATTGGAATCGGTCATCTTGCTTCAGAGGATTATATCGTGAAACCCTTCGATATCATGAAGTTGAAGGATTGTGTCAAACGAATACTCCAGCAACCGCATGTGTAATCAATTCCATGTTTCTTTTATATTCCCACTTCAAGTCATTTTTTAAAAAAGTATGAATGGATAGATCTCCTTGTACATATGTTAGAACAATGTTTATATAAGGGAGTACTTTGTATATAGTAATGGAAATATATTATTGCAGATTCGCTGTTATATTCTGCAAGATGATTGCTCAAGAAGAAGTATCCCATTGTCTGGTTCTTCTTGTGATTCAAAAAATAACAATCTTTAAGAGATATGTTTCCATTAATTAATGGGGGATATTCATAAATGAAGAATGCAATTTCTATCTCGAAAAAAGGCTATACGTTGTGCGTGTTTTTCACGTTGATGCTGTCTGTAGGATTGGGCGGATTTCTCACAGCACAAGAAATCACATACCACTCTCTACCATCTCTTGTTGCAACCGTCCCGCTTTCAGAACCCTCAACCCTTACAAATATTATTCAGAAACGAATTACCATCCTTGAGCTAAACCAGCTAAAAACTTCTGTCGTTGTCCTTGTCTCAGCAGAGGAATTCGCTTGGTTGTCTTCGATGAACTTCGCTCCAAAGGTTATCCCAGATTCTGTTGCAAAAGAACAGGGATGGATGTACTCCGATGAGTTTGAACGTGATTTTCACTCATATTCTCAGATGACCACTGAACTTCAAAACATCGCTACTACCTATCCTGAAATCGCTCGTTTGTATGAGCTTGGGCAGAGTGTGCAAGGCCGGATGCTTTGGGGTTTGAAGATTACCGATAACCCTGATGACGAGGAAAACGAACCAGAAGTGCGTATCTGCGGTCTTCATCATGGAAATGAATACATGTCTGCTGAGTTACCCTTAAATCTTGCATTGCTTCTTGTTGAAAACTACACTAGTGACCCAACCATAACTGAAATGGTGGATAACCGGGAGATCTGGATTATCCCCATGGTGAACCCTGATGGACGAGAGGCAGGCACTCGATATAATGCCCATGGTGTCGATTTGAATAGGAATTATGGGTACATGCCTGAAAGCGCAACACCGTATTCAGAGCCGGAGACGTGTGCGATGCGAAGCAACGCACTTGAGAACAACTTTGTCCTATCGCTATCGTTCCATTGTTCAGGCGATATCGTCAATTATATCTGGAATCATAAAACCCAACCTGTGCCAGATAATCCTGCTGTTGTCTTTCTCTCTGAGCAGTATGGATCTTATAACGGGTATTGGGTCGTGGAAGGTTATGATTGGTACCAGACCTTAGGTGATTGTAATGATTTTAGTTATGGTTGCCGGGGTGATATTGACTGGACCATTGAAGTGCAATCCTCTGGTGAAGAACAAGCGTGGAACTACAACCGGGATGCGATGTTGGAGATTATCGATGCCGCTGACATGGGGTTGACTGGTGTGGTGACCAATGCAAACAACGGTCAACCGATTCCAGCGACCATCTGGGTTGAGGAGGCGTTTTGGCCTTGTTTCGCTGACCCTGAGATCGGAGATTACCATAAGATACTTTTACCAGGTAGCTACATAGTCCATTATCAAGCCAATGGTTTCCAGGAAGAGGTTTTTTCTGTTGATATTGAATCAGATGAACCTACCGTATTAAACGTCGCACTTACCCCCTACCCACAATACTTTGCCTATCAAGTCACAACCTGTGCATACTATGCGCCATCTGATAATTATCAAAACAACCCTACTGAAGGGATCGCTTGTCTTGGAATCCCTGATGACAACTGCGCATCACTAGGTGTTGGTGGTTATATCATCCTTGATATGTATGATCAGATTACCGATGTTCCCGATGCGAATGACCTGAAGGTGTACGAAGGTGATTCGACGAGCGATGGATACCAAGTGTTGGTGTCAAGTGATTGGCAAGGGCCCTGGGTGTCACTCGGCTCGGGAATGGGAACTGCGGAGTTTGATTTAGCAAATGGTTCTGTTACCTCAGCACGGTATGTAAAAATCATAGATGATGGAAATGGGAATCCCTCGGAGACAAGACCAGCTGCTGATATCGATGCAGTGGAAAACTTTGCAGCCGCGAATCAAAACCAGCCTCCAACCAACCCTGCGCGGCCAGAAGGTCCAACGACTGGTGGAACCCATAAAGACTATATGTATACAACCACCGCAACTGATCCTGAATCTCAACAGATTTACTACCTGTGGTCGTGGGGTGATACCATGGGACCTTGGCTTGGTCCGTTTGATTCTGGTGCTCCTGCTTTGGCAACACATCAGTGGAACACATCCGGTGATTACTCCATAAAAGTGAAAGCAAAGGATGTGGATGGTGCTGAAAGTGGATGGTCAGATTCCATCACCATTCATATTGATGATTCTCCTCGTCTCGAGATCGATGAGATTACTGGTGGTTTTGGAAGTGTCACGGTCCAGATTACAAACACCGGTGCTGGGGATGCCGTTAATGTTAACTGGTCTATTTCTCTGCAGGGCGGCTTGGTTCTTCTCGGGCGGCAGACGACAGGGACTCTTCTGAAAGTTGTGCCTGGGTTTAGTCCTGAGATTCATACCGGATTTCTCTTCGGTCTTGGCAAGGTGACCATAGCGGTGTCTGTGGGTACAACTGAAAAAACCGTGTCAGCATTCCTTCTTGGGCCCTTTGTCATTATTAAACAATAGGTGTCTTTATCCATTCTTTCTTTTTCGTTCGTATGTTTTTTCCATTATATTTCTCATAACTAATAAATTATATCAGGGCTGGATGAGAAATTCATTTTCTACCTGGACGTGTATGTTTTTATGAGAGTATAAAGGGTTTTACATCTGGTTCTTTGGTTTTCATAGGGTCGATATGTATATAAATACGAATTTTGTTAGTGTTAGTTATAAGTAGAATACATATTAGGGGATATGAAGAATGAACTGGAAAAATGGAAAGAAGATAAGTATTCAAGCAAGTGTCGTACTGATTCTCCTACTTTCTGTAGGTGTTAGCGCGGTTCATCCAGCTGCTATTTCGACGGAAACGGAAGTTCTTACTGTAGAATCGATGTTTCATATCGGGGACGTGCCTTTTGTTACTGTGACTATCACACCACCTTCTCCGGTGTTTGGTCAACGTATGCTCGCAGGACAAACATATGCTACTGTGCAACTCCCTGATGAAGGTGTTACTACCGTGATTGGCGAAGCACAGCTGCCGACCATCTCTCGATTTCTTGAAATCCCGCAAGGGGCAAATCCTCAGCTTATTATCGAATCGGTTTCCTGGGAGACTGTTTCACTCGCATCATTAAATCTGCCATCCTTGGTGATCCCTGTTCAACCGTCGCTTATAAAAATTGAGGGAGCGACTGTTCCGTTTACCAAAGATGATGCGTTCTATGCAAGGGATACATCTCTGCCTACTTCGATTGCAACAGTGAATACGCTTGGGGAGTTGCGAAGTCGACAAATCGCGTTCCTGCAGGTTTCCCCGGTGCAATATAATCCGGTGTCTGGTGAACTGCGGGTGATGACCCAGTGTGTGTTACGCATTGACCTACCCGGGAGCGATTTTGTGAAGACCGCTGAGAAGATCGATCGCTATACCACTCCGTCGTTTGAGCAGTTGTTTGAAACGTCGTTTATTAACTATGGTTCTTTGCAGGGAACTACACAGATGGGGCCGAAGCAAGAAGGATATCTCATCATCGTTGATGATGACTTCGTTGATGCAATTACACCATTGGCTGACTGGAAGGATTCAAAGGGATTCGATGTCACAGTTACATTGACATCTGAGATTTCCGGAGGTCCGACGAAAGAGAATATTAAAAACTACATCGTTGATGCGTATAATGCCTGGCCTGTCCCACCTGCTTATATCTTGTTAGTTGGTGATGTGGCACAGATCCCATCTTGGACTGGTTCAGATAGTGGTACTTGTACAGATTTATATTATGTGACCATTGATCAAGGGAACTATTTTGCTGATATTATCATTAGCAGGTTTTCTGCAGCTACGGCTCAACAAGTAACTACGATGGTTGAGAAGACCCTTTATTACGAGGAAGGTAATTTTGAGGATGACTCCTGGGTAAAAAAAGCAGCATTCATTGCCTCAAGTGATATGGGTGGAATGGCAGAAGATACTCATAATTATGTGATTGATTCGTATCTGACTCCTAATAATTATACCTGTGATAAAATTTGGGAATCGCAGGGCGGTGACACAGCAGATATTACAAACGCTTTAAATGGCGGAAGAAGTCTCTGTATTTATTCTGGTCATGGATATTCTGGAGGATGGGCTACTGGTCCTTACGATCAAAGTGATGTGGAAAACCTTCAAAACCAAGGAATGTATCCTTTTGTCTGTAGCCATGCATGTTCTACAAATCCATTTAGCCAATCTGAATGTTTTGGTGAAACATGGCTTCGGGTTGAGAATAAAGGGGGTATTGCTTTCTGGGGCGCTTCTGCTTCCACTTATTGGGATGAAGATGATATCTTAGAAAAGCGGATGTTTAAAGCATGGTGGGAGGATAATCTTGAGACGATTGGTGGTATGACCAACATGGGTTTGTATTATCTCTACCAAGAATATGGTGGTGGCGGTATGACGCAATACTATTTTGAAGCATATAATGTTCTTGGTGATTCCTCTGTTGAAATCTGGCGAGGTCAATCAAATGTCAATACACCACCAGCGATTCCTGATACGCCCGTTGGACCTGCAACCGGGGAAACCAACATTGAATATACCTTTACGACCAGCACGACCGATGCACAGAACAATGATGTGTTCTATATGGTCGCCTGGGGAGATTCAGTTAGCGATTGGCTTGGTCCCTATGCATCTGGAGAAACGGTCGCATTGACACACACCTGGGCTTTTCCTGGGGCGTATAGCGTTTCGGTGAAAGCCAAGGACAGTGAGGGATTGGAAAGCTATTGGTCAGATCCTACGTCTATCAGCATTGTTGCGGTGCCTCGTATTGAGATCGGGAACATTACCGCTAGTTTTGGGGGTGTCTTTGCACAGATAAAGAACGTTGGGGCTGGGGATGCGACCAATGTTGACTGGTCCATTTCTCTTGATGGAAAGATGGTTTTCCTCGGAAAGGAGACAACCGGTACCTTTACCAAGATTGTGCCCGGGTTTGGCCCAAGAGCAAAAACAGGTTTTGTGTTCGGGTTCGGCCGGGTTGATATCCTTGTCACGGTCGGTGATATAGAAAAAACAGCGACCGCTACATTGGTCGGGCCGTTTATCTTGAATGTAAAATAAACCCTCCCTTTCTTTTTTTTTTGTTTATTTTTTTTGTATTTTCATATATGTACTATATATAAAGAAGTTTTTTTTCTTTTTATTGGGATGGTCGCTTCTGTTATTATTTCCTGTATAAAAAATGATTTCTAACAAGATTAATATATAATGATTGGAGGAAAGCATAGGTGATGTATCCATATGGTGTTTTCTGCAGAAGTGATATTTCAATTCATTTTATTTAATTTTAAATATTAATATATATATCTGGTGCGAAACATTTATTAAGACCATACGCATTTAAGAAGAGTAAGGCGAGGTAAAATTTTATGAAAGCAAAACATAGTGTATGGAAAAATAAGCTAGCGAAGACTATGTCTCTAGTGACAGCGATCCTCGTTGCTGCCCTATTTTTTGGTACGGCAGCAGGTGCAGGAATCGCTCACATTAGTACACCGACAGAAAAAACCAATATTAATACAACATCTAAAGTAGATGTTTCTAGTGCTAATAATGGTGTTAGCATAGGTAGAGCACCACAGACTAGCGCACCTAATTTGGTAAAAACTCCATTTCAAGGTGAGCCATTCTATGAGCCATTCTATGCAGTAAATGATGGGAGTGATATGTTCTGTTCTTTCGAACCAAGCGCCCCAGGAACATTTACTAATATCGGCCCAGCAACACCAACCGGATTCATTCAAAACGCCGCTTCTGTACTAGATGTCTATTGGGTTATTGACCAATATGGGACCCTTTACACCGTTGATGTAACAACTGGTGCTTTTACAACAGTCGGTCCTACTGGTGTAACTGATACAATGGGTTTAGCGTATGATGATACAACCAGTCAAATGTTTATGACCGCTGGAACTTATACCAACGGAAACCTCTATGAAGTTGATATGGGCACTGGACAAGCAACCCTTATTGGAAACATGGGTGCCACTGGTTTTGCAATGATTAGTATTGTTTGTGACAATGATGGCCAATTATATGGGGCCGAAATCGTTACAGCTGGTTCACCAGGCATATTCTATTCAATTGACAAAACCACGGGTGCAGCAACACAAATTGGAAGTGTTGGTTTCAGTATGAACTATGGACAAGATATGGAATATGATAAGGATAACGATATCCTTTACTTCTGCGCATTTAACTATGATACATTTATGGCAGAATTCCGTACCATAGATAAAACCACTGGTATGTCAACGTTCGTTGGTAACTTACCTGATCAAACAACAGGATTTGGAATCCTTTACGAGTCCCAAACACCATTAGATCATGATATCTCAGTATCAAGTATCATGAAACCAGCCACTGGGAACGCCGCACCGATCGACCCAATCGTCAAAGTGAAGAACAGCGGATTGAACACCGAATACAATGTGAACATCCAGTTGGAAATCGGCAAAGAACAAATCACTGGGACCCTTGAGGATTTCGAGGCAACCGATGGTGGGTATACGCATTTCCCAAAGACGATTGACGCCTGGGAATATGGAGTACCAACATCCGGGCCAATGGCTGCGCACTCTGGTTCAAAACTCTGGGCGACCATCCTTAGCGGGAACTACCCGAGCAGCATGTGGTGTGGCCTTGTCACCCCTGCGTTCGTCGTGCCGACTGGTGCAGGTTTTTCATTCTGGCACTGGTATAACTTTGAGAACAGCTGGGATGGCGGTAACGTCAAGATCAGTACCGATGGCGGAACAACGTATACACTTATCACCCCAATCGGCGGGTATCCTGGGTTTATGAACTCCAACCCCTATATGACTGGTCAAGCTGCATATACGGGAAATGGGAACGGCTGGAAGAAAGCTGAGTTCGACCTGTCTGCTTATGAAGGGATGAGTGTCATAATCATGTGGGAAACCGCAAGTGACTCGTCTATCAACTATCCTGGGTGGTATGTCGATGATGTCGGCTTTACTATCACCAGCTGGGTGAACGTCTATGACCAAACCGTCACCATCTCAAGCATCGCACCTGATGAGGTTATTGAAGTTGCGTTCCCTGAATGGACACCAGCAGACCTGGGTCTAGTAGAGAACTCGAACATCAACTACTTTGCAGAGGCGACAAACCTCTTCGCAGATGAAAACATAAACAACGATTACAAAGCAAAACCATTCACCCTGCATTTCGGATATTTCAATGATGTGAAGGTCAACGCGATCAACTCACCGGTCAACGGACTCGCTGCTCCACAGACACCTGAAGTAGTCATTGAGAACGTCGGACAGTTCGACCAAAGCGCCAATGTCAACATGGTCATCAGCAAGAGAGAGTATGGTTCCGAATGGAAAGTGTATAACCCGAATGGTGGAAACACCTGGGTACGAGACACCTTGGGTCCACGAACCGGTACTGGCTGTGCAAAGTGTACCTATGAGTACACCGCAGAACTGAACGATGACTGGCTTGCAACCCCTGGAAACGTTGTCGCTCCTGGCGGAGTGTTCAGCTTCTGGGTCCACGGATACACCTACAACGATGATCACTACCACGTCTACATGTCAACAGTCGGTAACACCATTGATGATTTCCTTGCAGGAACTGAGCTATACTCAGGCATTGCTCCTCCAAGCACCTACACCTATCAATCCTTTGATTTGTCCGCATACGAGGGACAAACTGTGTACTGTGCTATTTTCTACGATGGGAACTACGCCTGGTACATATGGGTCGATGATGTCACCTTACCAGATGGGACCTTTGAAGGATTTGAAGGAACAATCTTCCCACCCATGCTTGTGACCTTGATCCCTGAGTACGATGCGACCACAACCGTTGATATCGCAGCTGGAGAAACCATTAACGTCAGTTTACCATTGTGGACGCCAGCAGATCTGCCCTTTGCAATGAACATTGACTACCAAGCTGATGTCGAAGTCACCTTAAACGGATTTACACCGATCTGGAACTACGGGTTCGAAGAAGCCTGGATACCAGCAATACCTCCAGGACCTCCCGTGTTCCCACCAGCAGGATGGAGCATCTATAACGTCAACACAGGAAACGCCTGGGTACAATCCAGCACAGGAATGCGCACTGGCTCATATTGTGCAAAATGCACCTATGACTACGCTGTACAACCAAACGATGACTGGTTGACCACAAAAGGAACCGTTGTCGCACCTGGCGGAGTATTCGACCTTTGGGTTGATACTTACGACTACCAAGACGACGAATACGAAATCTACATGTCTACCACTGGAAACACCCCGGCTGACTTCCTCGCAGGAACAATGCTTGCTGGTGTATACTATCCAGTACCAGGTGTCTACACTCAATACACCTTTGACATGTCCGCATACGTTGGAATGACGGTCTACTTTGGTATCAGATACACTGGTTACTACGCGTGGTATATCTGGGTCGATGATGTCACCTTCCCAGATGGATCCTTCGAAGGATTCGAAGGAGGAACCCCTGGTGTACCTGGACACTGGCCAAGTTTCAATCAATACGTCTACGGAACCACAACCGACCAATGGGGCCAAGTCACATCTGGTACATCCCCAACCTGTACACCACCAGAAGGAACCTACATGGCTCGATACAACTCCTATAATATCGCCTCAGGAAACGCCGCCGAACTCGATGGCACCGTCCTAGTAGACTTTAGCACAGCCACCCAAATGAAGTTCAAGATGATGCATGACACTGGTTATTCCGGCAATACTGACGTCATCTACCCACTCTTATCAGCAGATGGTGTGAACTTCTGGTATGACGGCACTGCATTCTACCGGTATGATGGAACAACCGGCTGGAACGAAGAAACCATGGACTACAGTGTCTTAATTAACTATTTAGGTGGTCCTGGTTACTACTACATTGGATTCTACGCAGTATCCGACTACGGGAACAACATGTTCATCGATGATCTCAGTGTATCAATCGCTTCAGACATTCCCGATGGGAACCCCGCGGACAACACCATGAGCAAGATGTTCACCTTAAGCTACGAACACGATGCGGGAGTCGTTGCAATAACCGAATGGCCACAGGGCGACGCACTACGGGACATAATCTGGGATAACTACGCCGATGATGGAACCGGAAGTGCACTTTCCTCACAGCTTGATATTGTGTATCCATTCAACTCACAGTGTGCTGATGACTTCCAGTTTACAGCAACAATGGATATCCAAAGCGTACACTGGTGGGGTGCATTCTGGGGTGGTTCTGTCTATCCAAACCCAGTTGAGTTCAATGTGATCTTCTATGCAGATGACGGCTCAGGGACTATGCCGACTGGCGCTGGGATGGACGACCCGACATCAACCGCACTTGCAGTCTACAACTTCCCCGAAGTCACTGGTGTCTCCTATGGAACCAACAAGTACGAATATGACGTCGCACTCGTCCCGGTTTTCGTCGCAGATGCTGGTGTGAAATACTGGATTGCCATCCAGGAAGTTGCACCGTTTGCAACAGACGGACAGTGGGGCTGGTCAACAAATGGTGCCAACCCTGAACAACTCAGTGGGCCTGTGCAGGGATTCCCCTTATTAGGGACCGCGTACTGGACTCCAACTACCTATGGTGATCACGCCTTCCAAATCAGCGGAGAGGAACATCAGAGTGGCGGTGGAGGCAACCCCGAACCAGGGACCTACGAGATCGCTGGTATCATCCAGAACCTTGGTTTCACCTATACTGAGGTTGATATACCCGTGAACGCCCAGATAACCAACGATACTGGTGTTGTCGTCTATGACGAGACTATTATCGTCGCAGGTCCTCTTGCTCCTGGCGCAATGGCCGCAGTCGCTTTCCCGGACATCACGATTCCTTGGGAAATCGCAGCGGAGGGTGACTACAAGCTGACCATGAAGACGGTACTACCTGGCGATGACAAACCGAACAACGACAAAATGACCCAGACCTGGATTATCCAGATCCCCGACACGGAACCACCGGTCACCGAGGTAGCCATCGCGGGAACCATGGGACAGGAAGACTGGTATGTCAGTAGCGTCACCGTGACCCTGATGCCAGTTGATTTCAAGTGGCCTGTGGGCATCAACTACACCACGTATAAGGTCGATGACGGTGATTGGTTAATCTACGAGACACCGTTTGTTGTTGACACCGATGGAGAACACACCGTTTACTTCTACTCCGTCGACCTAGCCGAGAATGTTGAGGAAGAACAGAGTGTCAGCTTCAAGATCGACAAGACCGCACCGGTCATCAACACCTACACCGCGACAGCACTCAACGCCATGAAAAACAAATGGTTACTCGAATGTGACGCTGAGGACGCAACCAGTGGTATCGTGCTTGTTGAGTTCTACGCTGATGACGCCTTAGTCGGAAGTGTCACTGCAGAACCCTACGAGTTCGAAGTAGATGGTAAGATAAAAACCACACAATGTATCGTCTACGACGAAGCAGGCAACTCAAAGATGAGCGACCTTGTAACCGCATACTCGTACGAATCCCAGCAGTACAATCTGTTCCAACAGAAGATACTGTAAGGACAGCAACACAACGAAAACGGAGTGAATTATCCTTCACTCCCCTCTCTATCTTTTTTTTTTCTTTAGTGTTTTCTGATTTCTTTTCTTTTGAAATGCTTTTTTGCTTGGCAAATATCCTTTTGAGAAGATCACCGCAAAGGTTTCTTTTCATACTTTTGTTTATAAAAATAACATCCTTAAAAAACACGGTTTTTCTCCTAGGATTCTCTCCAGGTACCCTCTCCTCTCGTATATAAAAACGATTCATTATTCAGGTGGGTAAAGCATATATACTGTGTTATCATTAATATTGAGTAGTATTAGAGATAGGGGAAACATTATGAAGAATGGAACAAAACAGAAAGGTAACGTAGGCAAGTTAGGTGTCGTTTTTGTCATTTGCTTTGCAATGATCATGACATCTGCAGTAACATTTGTTGGGAATGCATCCAAACTCGATCAGCTGATGCTGAACAGTCGAATGGTCTATACCTTTGATTTTCAAGAACCAACCCTTCAAACAAAAAGCGCGGACTATACGACGATGACTCTCCCTGGATGTCTGACTGTGGGAAAAACAGCAGGCGACCCAGCGGTACCAGTAAAAATAGTTAGTTTGCTTCTTCCACCGAACAAAACAGTCTCACGGATCAATGTGCTTGGAACACCAGTGCTTTTGAATACAGAGGATATCGATCTGACACAAAAACCCATGTTCCCGCAACAACGGTCTGTTCCTTTTGGCAGTGATGAGCCTTATGAGTTTATCATGAACTCGAATGTGTACACCTCAGATGCGTATTATCCGACGACCCGGTATGCTGACTATGCAGTTGGCTATTCTCATGGATATGCGATTCTTTCTTTGAGCCTGAATCCGGTTCAATACAACCCGGTGCAGGGAAGCCTTGTCTATTATCCGAAGATGACGGTCACTATCAGCTTACAACCACAAAGTACCCCAAACCAGTTTTATAGCAAGAATCCTGCTGATATAACCTATGTGCAATCCTTGGTTTTAAACCCTGGGATTACGCAGCTGTATGAGATAAGTGATATACCGACGTTTGAGTACCCTGGAGGGCTCTGTGACCCAAGTGGGAATTATGATTATGTGATTATTACCACGACGCAGAACGGGCTTGATTATTGGGATACGACTGGTTCAACACCATATAACTGGGAAAGCCTTATGGATCATCATGCGGCTGATGGACTCTCCTGTACCCTGGTGACTGCTGAAGATATTGACGCATGTGCTGATTACCAAGGGACCAGTCCCTTCAATGATAAGCAAGCTCACATCCGTGAGTTCTGCAAGGATGCCTATGAGGACTGGGGAACACGATACATCCTTGTCGCTGGTGACTCTGATACGATACCTGCTCGGCAGTTTTACTATTCTTATGAAGGTAATTTCGACTCTGATGTGTACTGGAGTAACCTTGATAATGATTTCAACAACGATCATGATGCTCAATGGGGCGAATCAGGCGATAACGGATACGATCTGTACGCGGAGATATACATTGGACGTATCACCTGTGATATCCCTCAGGATGTCTCAAACTGGTTGACGAAAAGCCTCTATTATGCAGGGAGTACTGATTGTGATTATTTGGATAATGCTGGATTCTTTGCCGGGTCCCTCGGATTTCCTGGAATCCAAGGTGATGACTTCATTGATTATAGTGCAATAAAAGGGACTACTGATTATTTAGGAACAGATCCTGATTATAGTGGTCCTTATCCAACCTGGCTTGGTTTCCTGTACGGTTTTGAGACCTGGAATGAGGTAAACCCTGGAAACCAATTTAACCTGACGGTAAAAATAACCAGTGAAAACCCAAATCCTGGTTGGTCTGGTGGAGGAACGAATGCATTTAAAAACGCTGTCAACGATGACAAAGTGACTCTCATTAGTTGCGTTGCTCATGCAAATGAACATATGTCTATGGATGTTTATGATGATGAATGGGAAAGCGACTATACGAACACAAAACCATTCTTCCTTTCAGATTACGGCTGTCATTGTGGAGATTTTGATGCAACAGATGACGGTGTCATCGAATCGATGTTGTTCCATTCAGATACAGAACTTGCCTTTGGCGTTGTCTACAACACTGCGTCAGGATGGGGACAATTTTATTGCACGAACTCAAGTAGTGCACATCAACAGAAATTATTCTGGGATTACTTCTTTGACATGGAGAACAACTCTCAGAGTTACGGCAACTGGCAATTTGGAAAAGGACATGCCTGGTCAAAAGATATGATGGCTCCCATGATCAACTGGGGTGAGTATCAAGAATCGCGTAGTACCATAGGCTGTTGTCTCCTCTTTGGTGATCCAGCGCAACAACTCAAATCTCCAACTCCCAGTGATGCACCGGTTAAACCGACAAAACCAGTTGGTCCGACACTTGGAATATGGAATGTGGAGTACACCTACACCAGTAGCACCACTGATCCCAATACTGATCAAATCTATTATCTGTTCGACTGGGGCGACGGCCAAACCAGCGGATGGCTTGGACCATTTGACTCTGGAGTGGTAGGTGTTGGATCGCACGTTTGGACTGAATTAGGAACCTACGATGTCAAAGTAAAGGCACGAGACGTCTGGGGTGCGGGAAGCAAATGGTCAGATCCATTGGCGGTCACCATCACCGATAACAACATACCAACTATCCCTGAGGTCACCGGTCCTGCCGAAGGAGTACCAGGCGATGAATACCTCTATAATTTCGTATCAGAGGATCTTGATGGCCATACCGTCTCTTATTTCGTTGACTGGGGTGATAACACGACCTCAGGATGGCTTGGTCCTTATATTCAAGGTACCATGATCCATCTGACACATTCATGGTCTGAGACAGGCACCTACATCGTCAAAGCAAAAGCAAAAGACCAAATGGACGGGGAAAGTGACTGGGGCACCCTTACGTTCGTCGTACCATTCGAAGTCGGCTTCAACAGTGCAACCCAGCAATTCATCACAAGCCTCCTGCTTCGTCAGGGTAACAATAATTAAAGACCAAAAGAACAAAAACCAACCCTTTTTTTT
>Ga0209287_10000056_pt1 | contig 67381 bp, 50 predicted proteins | sample PPLLak3cmMay2015_2_FD_187255 | JGI IMG/M metagenome (GOLD analysis project Ga0209287, IMG submission 187255) | Freshwater sediment microbial communities from Prairie Pothole Lake near Jamestown, North Dakota, USA - PPLs Lake P8 Core (1) Depth... | ecosystem: Environmental > Aquatic > Freshwater... | reverse complement strand
CGTTCCCTTAACGCATCTAAACGAGTTGCTTATTAAAGCTATTGCCTCTGAGTTTGTGATTAATGCTGATATCACGTTACGGGATGATCTCACGGAAGATCAACTTATTGATTCGTTTGCACAAAACCGTGTGTATATCTCTGCGTTGGTGGTGATAAATAAAACGGATCTTGCCTCTGCTGATGTATTAAAAGGTCTTATCAATCAATTACATCAAAAACGATGGGACGTCTGCGCTATCTCTGCGAAAAACAAACAGAATCTCGATCCTCTGAAAGAACAGATTTTTTTGCATCTTCGACTTATTCGAATCTATATGAAGCCGGTTGGGAAGAAAGCTGATTTTATGCAACCGATGATCTTGCGAGAGGGTCAGACCGTTGCTGATGCATGTCGGTATATCCATCGTGATTTTCATAGGAATTTCCGATACGCCTCGGTCTGGGGTCCATCAGCGAAGCATTCTGGTCAGAAAGTCGGTCTTGAACACACGCTAAAGGACCAGGATGTCCTGACAATAGTCGTTACAAAATAATGAATGTCGCCAGGTTTTCGTTTTAAAATGAAAAGAAAGCTTATTTATTTCCCTTGCCGATTACCACAGTAGATACGAAGGTGGGTAACGAGATATGTTGAAAATTCCAGCAATTGTTTTGAATGTGAAAACATACACTGAATCAACGGGTATGAATGCACTGGAACTAGCAAAGCTTATGGAGAAAGTCTCAAAAGAAACCAATGTCAGTATGGCGATTGCTGTGCAAGCGTGTGATATCACTCGTTGTGCAGAGGAGGTCAGCATCCCGGTGTATGCGCAACATATCGATCCGATAAAACCGGGGAGTAGCACGGGTTGGACGTTACCAGAAGCCGTGAAATCTGCTGGTGCTGTTGGTACTCTTATCAACCATAGTGAACATCGTCTGATTCTTGCGGATATCGATACCTGTCTGATGAGAGCAAAAGACCTTGGATTGGATACTTTAGTATGTACAAATAATGTGGGTACCTCTAAGGCTGTGTCGACCTTTACTCCCTCGATGATTGCAATAGAACCGCCTGAACTTATCGGTGGTGATATCTCGGTTACTACGGCAGATCCTGGCATTGTAAGCAACACAGTACAGGCGGTCCGTAGCATCAATAAAACCGTAAAAATCCTCTGCGGTGCTGGGGTGAAAAACGGCAGAGATGTCGCAAAAGCAATTGAGCTAGGCGCTGATGGAGTCCTTCTCGCCAGTGGTGTGGTGAAAGCAAAAAATAAAGAAGAAGTCCTCAGAGATTTAGCTGCAGGTATTTTATAATCAGCTAGGCTTCTTTTAACTGCTTGATTGCAGTCTGGTAATCTTTATTGTGAAAAATAAAACTCGCTGCGACGAGGACATCTGCCCCGTTCTGTTTGACAAGGCCAGCATTCTCATGGTTGATCCCCCCATCTATCTGCAGATAAATCCGTTTTTTTGTTTTCTTGATGACCTCACTTGCCTCTTTAAGTTTTGGGACTACCTCAGGGATAAACCGTTGCCCTGAAAATCCAGGATGTACAGACATAATCAATACTAAATCAACCTCCGGGATCAGAGATCGGATTGTTTCAAACGATGTCTCCGGGTTGATAGAAATACCTGCTTTGCCCCCTGATTCCTTTATATGTTTGATTATCGGAAGAGGATCCGAAACACTCTCTCGGTGAATCGTGATAAGATCAGCACCTGCTTTCAGGAACGCATCGACATACTTTTCAGGATGCTCAATCATCAGATGACAATCAAGAAATAATGATGTTTTTTTCCTGATGTTTTCTACCACGACAGGCCCAATCGTGATATTTGGGACGAAATGACCATCCATGACATCAATGTGAAGCCATTCCGCTCCTGCAGCAGTGACTGCTTTGATTTCCTCATGGAGTTTTGTAAAATCTGCAGAGAGAATGGAAGGAGCGACAATCACCATAAATACCCGTCTGATGGTATGATGCAGGGCTTTATAAAACCAAACGATACTTCTCGATGTGTAACCGTTCTGGTATTTTGTCAAAATGATATTATGACAGCGTAGACTTTTATAGGTGAAACGCCCTCGTCAGTCTTCGAACACCGATATGGTCAGGCCGAACACCATCTTTTTTCCGTTGGCCTGCCCATCCCATCCCTTATCTCTTCTCGGAGCGCTTCAGAGAGAGTTAAAATATATAAAGAAAAGACCATATAGTCCTTTTGAATTCTGAAGAAGGTTGACAGATATGAAGGAATTGGAGAAAACAGCTTCTGTATGCCCTGCATGCTTCCAAGAAGGGAAAATCCATAAGATAGACGCAAAGATTATTGAGGACGAAGGGAAAGTCTGGATTGCGAAAACATGCGATGTACATGGTGATTTTAAAGACATCTACTTTGGTGATGTCGCGTTGTATGAAAAATGGATGAAATTCGAAAAACGCGGAGATGTCTCTCCTGATGTGAAAACATCGTTGTTTGATGATCCAATGCTGTATCCAGAGCATCGATCGCAAAGTGTACTGACAAATTTGTTAGTGACAAACCGATGCAACCTTCGCTGTAGCTATTGTTTCATGAATGCAGGTGCATCAGGATATGTCTATGAGCCTTCCTTAGATGAGATAAAACGCATGTTACAACAGGCGCGTGACGAACGACCTATGGGTTCGAAAGCTATTCAAATAACTGGAGGAGAACCAACCATCCGTGAGGACCTCTTTGAAATAATTCGGATGGCACATGAAACTGGTTTTTCTCATATACAGCTCAATTCAAATGGTATTAAACTTGCTGAAAGCGTTGAGTATTGTAAAAAACTGAAAGAAGCAAAGGTTAACACGGTGTACATGAGTTTTGATGGTGTCACCAAGGAGACAAACCCCTGGATAGATCAACTGATTCAGACGATTGATAATTTCCGCCAAGCGAATCTGCGAGCGGTGCTTGTCCCGGTGCTTATTGGTGAGAAGAACCTTCATGAGACTGGCAAGATAATCCAATTTGCTTTGGATAACATCGATATCGTACGAGGCGTGAATTTCCAACCGGTCTCGTTTTGTGGAAGAATCACGAAAATTAAGGACGAGAAACGGGAGAAACAACGCGTGGATTATGTCAGAATGCTGGAGGTCATCGAGAAGGAGTTCAATGGTCAGATCTCCCGGGATGATTTCTATCCGGTTCCTTTTGTCTATCCAGTTTCTTCTTTAATTGAATCCTTGAAAGGTGAAAAACAGGTGGAGTTCACTGCGCACCCTGGCTGTGGTGGTGCAACCTATATCTTTTTAGAGGATGGCAAACCGCTGCCGATAACCAGATTTATTGATGTGGAAGGGTTCATGACTTTTATCAATGACCAAGCAAAGATTAAAGGTCCGTTGAAAAAGGTCAGGGTCGCTGCTTCATTTTTAAAGAATGTTGATAAATTCGTTGATAAGGAAAAAGCACCGAAAGATTTTGACTTGAAAAAAATCTTAATTGATGCTGCCGTCGGTGGAAGCTATGATTCCTTGCGTGGCTTCCATTATAAAAGCCTGTTTGTCGGCACCATGTGGTTCCAGGATACGTTTAACCTGAACCTGCATCGACTCGAACGGTGTTGTATCCACTATACGACTGAGGAAGGCATTATCCCATTCTGCTCCTATAATGGCCTTGGGTACGGGGATAGGATCCGTGAGAAACATTCGGTGCCGATTAAAGAATGGGAGAAAAAAATAGGTCGACCCATGCGCGATGATTTGTGGAAAGATGGTCCTTTAACCTAGAAATACTCTCAGTTTTTCTCTTTTTTTTCTTTTCTATTTTTCACCTTTTTGAGTTGGTCCTAAGTTGATCCCATGTACAAAAATATATATATAGCGCAATGAAATATATAGCTATACAAGAAATTGAAAAAATAGGGGATACTGTTATGAAAATTATGGTACATAAAAGGAATATCGCATGGAAGGCTTTTGTTATTGGTATCACTTTTTGTCTCTTATTTCTACCGGGGTATGCTTTTGCACAGACGCCAAATACATCAACTGATCCCACTCCTCATCGACCTGCGTATCTCCCAAATATAACCGACCTTGTCTCCGTGCAGGTTCCCCATCATTACCCTCTTATGAACCCTATTCCTCCGACCACAATGAATCTCGATGTCAGTGAATTATTACAGCAGGTTGACGAATCACTCATCCTTGGGTATTTAGAGAATCTGACGAGTTTTGGGCCACGTTTGTCAGGAACTGAAGCATGTGATCAGGCAGCTCATTATATCTATGAGACGTTTCAGGATATGGGATTACAAGTCCGGTACCATAATTATAGTGATGATACTGTTTCTGGGAGGAATGTCGAGGCAACGTTACCTGGGTCGGGCTCTGACAATATCTTCATCATCTGTGGCCATTATGATACGGTTGCTGCAGGCCCTGGGGCGGATGATGACGGTTCCGGTGTTGCAGCAGTTCTTGCTGCAGCAGAGGTGATGAGGAACTACGAGTTTTATCATACGATCCGATTTGTCACTTTTTCAGGGGAGGAACAAGGATTGATAGGTAGTTACCATTACGCGGAGGATGCCTATTACAACAATGATACCATTATCGCGGTTCTTAATGCAGACATGATCGGTTTTGCTCCATTACCTTCTGATGGCACCAAAGGGAAAATCTACGAGAATGCTGCCTCAGAATGGATCGTCGATTACACCCAGGAGATTAGCCAGATCTATTGGGACTACATTAACATTGAGTTAATTCCTCAGGGGGAGACCTGGGGAAGTGATCATTACTATTTCTGGCAATTCGGATACGATGCGGTGTTCTACCATGAGTATAATTTTAATGATTATTACCATTCAGCGGACGATACGATTGAACATATGAATCTTTCCTACTCCGCCCGGTTCACCCGGCTTATTTTAGCGACCCTAGCGGAGATGGCTTTACAGCCTCGACCTGTTCTGGAAATCTCTAGCATCTCTGGAGGTCTTGGTATCACCACTCAGGTCAGGAACGTTGGTGAAGTGAACGCAAGTAATGTGCATGTCACGATTTCAGTAACAGGGGGGTTATTCAAGCTTCTTGATGTATCAATGACCAATGAGATCGAATTGCTTCCACCAATGGATTCATTACAGTCAAAGGCAAAACTGTTCTGGATCGGTAATATTGAGATAGAAGTAACGGCTGAGTCCTCCAATGCAGATCAGGCAACAAAACATGCGACTGGTTTTCTGCTTGGCCCCTTTGTGCTCAAATTGGTAATCGGTCCATAATTTTTTCCTTTTTTTCTAATAAACACGCTGTTCATTAAGGGAGAAAGAGCGAGAAACTTAATAGCTACTTATTTTATACCCGTATCACCCTTTGAAAGAAAAGGAGGCGTTTGCATGACTATTGTGATCACTGGATCTGGATTAAGTATTGAGAAACTCGTGAAGGTCGCGCGGCAAAATGAGGAGATACAGTTACATCCTGACGCTCTGACGCGTATTAAATCATGTCGGAAGATGCTTGAGAATAAAATCAAAACTCATGAGATCATGTATGGGGTCAATACAGGGATTGGGGAGTTTTCCGAGGTTGTTTTGAACGATGCACAGATGAAAGAATTCCAAAAATATCTCATTTATAATCATGCGGCAGGAATCGGAGAACCAGCTCCGATTGAGTATGTCCGTGGTGCGATGACCGCCCGGGTGAATGTCCATGCCCATGGGAATTCTGGATGTCGGCCTGAGATTACACAGACGCTCGTCGAGATGTTAAATAAAGGAGTCACTCCGTTTGTCTGTCAGAAAGGATCAGTAGGTGCGTGTGGTGATCTTGCCCCTATGGCGCAAATCGCTTTGCTCATGATGGGTGAAGGCCAAGCCTATTATCAGGGGGAACTGTTTCATGGGCGGGATGCTCTGAAGAAAGCAGGAATTCCGGTCCCGGGGTTACAAGCGCGGGATGGTCTTGCGATCATAAACGGATCTAATCTGTTGACCGCTATGAGTGGCCTATTCTTGTATGATGCGAATAATTGGTTGAAGCAAGCTGAGATAGCGGCAGCGATGTCCCTAGAAGCATTGAAAGCGAATATGAAACCGTATAATGTGAAAATCCATCAAGCGCGTGGTTTCCCTGGTGCAGTACGCAGTGCGCTGGCGATTCAGAAACTTATCAAAGGCGGGGATCTTTTCGAAGGAAAGATGAAATGTAAGATTCAGGACGCCTATTCGATGCGGTCTACTCCTCAGGTGATTGGTACTGCTCATGATGCCCTTGCGTATGCACGAGCCCAGGTTGAAATTGAATTGAACGGTGTTGGGGATAACCCGATTTTCTTCCCTGATGAGAACCTGCAATTGTCTGGTGCGAACTTCCAAGGCACACCGGTGTCATTACCAATGGATATGGCTGGTGTCGCGATCACGATGGTGTCTGTGATGTCTGAACGTCGGATGAATCGCTTGAATAATCCTGCATTAAACGTTGGGTTACCTGCGTTCTTGACAAAGGGTGCTGGGATGTTTTCAGGCCTCATGTTGAGTCAATATACCGCTGATGCACTAATTGTGGAACAACGTATTTTGTCTGCTCCTGCGTCGATTCAATCGATTCCTGCTGCTGCTGATCAAGAGGATTTTGTTTCAATGGGGATGAACACTGCAATAAAGAATTTCCAGATACTTGATAACGCGTACGGGATCCTTGGGATTGAGCTGATGGCCGCTGCACAGGCGTTGGACTTCCGGGATTATACATGTGGTAAGGGTGTCACCAAGGCTAAGGAAGTCATTCGAAAATATGTCAAGTTCCTTGATGAGGATAGACCATTGTACCCGGATCATACGAAAATGAAAGAACTGGTGAAATCTTGTGAAATCCTCCATGATGTAGAAGCAACGGTGGGTAGTTTAGAGTAATTCAGCAGGTTTTCTTTTCATCTTGTACGTTTTTTTTATTTCTCCATCATTGGGATGGCGATATCAGATTTTTTCACCTGTTTTATCGCTTCCTTATACCCTGCATCCGCATGTCGGGCGACACCTATCCCTGGGTCTGTGGTAAAGACTCGTCTGATACGTTCATCGGTTTCTTTGGTTCCATCGCAGACAACGACCATCCCTGCATGGGTGGAAAGACCGATGCCGACGCCACCACCATTATGGATTTGAACGCTGTCCGCTCCTGCTGCACAGTTGAGCAGTGCGTTCAATAGGGGCCAGTCAGCGATTGCGTCGCTTTTATCCTGCATTGCTTCGGTCTCCCTATACGGTGAAGCGACACTCCCGCTGTCCAGGTGATCTCTGGTGATTGCGATTGGACCGATTTTTTTCTCTCGGACCATATTATTGATGACAAGAGCAAATTCTGCTCGTTCTCCGTACCCGAGCCAGCAGACCCTGGCAGGGAGTCCTTCCCAGGGGAGATATTCCTCCGCAAGTCTAATCCAGTTTGTTAAGACCTTATCTTTTGGAAATAACTTCAATGCTGCCTGATCGGTTTTCAGGATGTCCTCTGGGTCCCCTGTAAGTGCGAGCCAGCGGAATGGACCGCGACCGACACAGAACATGGGTCGGATATAGGCAGGGACAAATCCTGGATAATCAAACGCGTTCTTCAGACCTGCTTTTAAGGCTTGTCCTCTCAGGTTATTTCCATAATCAAATACGACTGATCCTTTTTCCTGAAAATTCAGGAGTGCTTTGCAATGCTGTTTGATGCTCTGCATGGATTGTTTGATATATTCTGTCGGATTCTTTTTTCGTAAGACTGCTGCTTCATCCAGAGTGTCTCCATAGAACTTGGCCGGGACGTATCCGTTGAGTTCATCATGTGCGGAGGTCTGATCGGTGACAACATCAGGTTTGAATCCTTGTTTTACAAGTCGTGGCATTATCGTTGCACAGTTCCCAAGCAGGCCAACGGAAAGAGGTGTTTTTTCTTTTTTTGCCCAGGTTATGAGTTCAAGAGCTTCGTCGATATCTTTTATTTTTTTATGGCAGAATCCTGCTTTTATCCGTCGATCGATGCGTTTCTCATCACATTCAACAGCAAGACAGACACCTTGGTTCATGGTCACTGCGAGTGGTTGCGCGCCTCCCATGCCGCCAAGACCACCAGTGAGGACGGTTTTTCCTTTCAGAGTGCTTTTGAAATGTTTTTGTGCCAAAGCAGCAAACGTCTCGTAAGTACCCTGGATGATTCCTTGTGTTCCGATGTAGCACCAGGACCCTGCAGTCATCTGACCGTACATAGTTAATCCCAGTTTCTCAAGTTTTCTGAAATGTTCCCAGGTGCTCCAATGAGGTACAAGATTTGAGTTTGCGATGAGTACTCGTGGTGCCGTGGTCCATGTTCTGAAGATTGCCACCGGTTTTCCTGATTGGATTAACAGAGTCTGATCATTTTCTAATGTTTTAAGTGATTCGACGATTGCATCATAGCATTTCCAGTTCCGTGCTGCTTTTCCTGTCCCACCATAGATAATCAGATCCTCTGGTTTTTCCGCATTCTCAAGGTTATTTTCCAACATTCGTAGGATTGCTTCCTGTTTCCAGCTTTTACAGCGAAGAGTGTTGCCTCGGTATACTTGTACTGATTTTCCCATAGGAATCAACTGTAGAAATGCGTCATGGAATTAAAACTTTCTTATCAGTTATCGGGGGGACATGATTAAAAAAAAAGGGTGGGGCGAAAGATAGAATCAAAAAACAAGGGGATTTTTTTCTTCTCTAGGTGGGGGTGATTGCAGAGCTGTTACGACTTATGAGGTATGTTTGCTAATCGGCCACTTGTCAATGGGAATCACACGGGAAAAAAAAAAGAGTTTGTGAACAATTAATAAAATAAAAGGGAAGGACGGCTGGCCTCACTAGGAGGGGATGGGATGCACTCTAACAAAATAACAACTACCAGCCCAATTCCTTCCATGTGATAATAAGAATAACCCCTATATATGCTTTTCTATTATATAAAAGAAATACTGACGACGTTACTGCCTCTCAGGATAATTCTCCCGAGTCGACGCTTCGTCTCATCCTTGGTTTCTTCTACTTCGTCAAGCACGAGGTTCATGTATTCGTCATACCCTAACAGTTTGCCTTCAATATGCCTTCCATCCTTTAAGAGAAGGAGTAATTTTTGGTTCACTGCTTTTTCAAGGACATCTAATGGTAAGGACATGGCAGAAGGTAAGGAGAACACCCTTTTTAAAACTATTCCTTATCGTCTAGGAGAAAGAGTTAGAAGTTACTGGGGTAAGCCACCGATTTGTAGGCTGGGATCCCCAAACAGTGCCCATGATTGGACGACTTTGGCATCGATCCATGAGTCACCTAAACCCGGTGAATTCCACTCGACGGGATATGTCTGAGCATACCAGGTAACAGCAGCAGCCCATGTGTCGCCAAGAACCGTAACATGGTCTTGGCCATACGCATGGAAAAAGGCGCATTCCAGTTCATTGATGCCCCCTTTAAATGAGGTTTTATCCTCTTTGGTAAACCCAAGTGCGGTACAACCGATGCAACAAATGGAACCACCCGATGGTTCCCGAATGATCCGTTCGCTCCAACATTCTGGGACATATTCTTGTCTCCATCGTGTGATATTATTAAACAATCGTCTGAGGCAGACGTCGAACTGGCTGTTATGACATCCACTGACCACACACACCGGGAGTTTGTTTCTGTTTCGGAACTTCCACATGTCGTTACTATTCGGACCTTGGATAAACTCCGAGCCGTTGGGAGCGTTGTTCCCCCATTGTTTTGGACTGCCATGACCAACAAAGTACACAAAACCCCATCCGTTACGGAATTCTTGGATGACGTCTTTTTTATCTAAAAATGTCTGATCTGAGGTGTAGAGTCGGGTCGCAGTAAAACCCGTCATATTCTCAATAGCCCTCTCTGCGTAATATTCACCTTCAAAACCTGTCCAATTTGCATTACTTGTCTCAGGGTAGGTGTCCCCAGCGACGACCAGCATGGTGGAAAACCATGGTTGGTTACACACGGTAGTCTCGTAATTGATGATCTTCTTCACCATGATTCTGATCTCCCGTTCACTTCGACAGGGGAGGCGGCCAATTGCGACATCTGGGCTGAGATCTATATCAACGTCCTGGGCTGTTTCTCCCATGTACCATTCTCCGTACAAGCCATCACCATCACTGTCCCAACTCGAAAACTCACCGTTCTTATCGTAAATATCAGCGAAATACAAATCGCTCAGATACCCAACATCCCAATCGTCGACCATAGTGACGTACCGAACAGGGCAATGCCAAGTTGGGAAAAACTGACTGCTTCTGCCTCCCACGAGAAGGACGTATCGGATACCCCATTCATCCATTGCTGTTTTTATGAAATATTTTATTTTCTCAGCATTGTCCCGACCGTACCAGTACATCTGATGATAGACTTCGGAGAGTGTCACTAGTTTGGTACTCAGACCATAAGAGTTTTTGTGTTTCACCAGTGGTTGTAGTTCGTTTTTGAATATCGTCGGAGTAAGAATGAGAAGCGAATACACATTCAGGGTTGATTGCTGTGATCCTCCTACTTCGATCAGCACCTGCGTTGTGCTTGCTGAAACAAAAGGTCCAAAGCTGGACCCAAGGAAAACCATCACGATGCCAAATGTGATTACTGCGTTACTTCCAGAACTGTTCATTTTATTCCCCTTCTATAAATATATGGTAGACTTAATAAATGTTTACCCCAGACCGGATACTTCCAATGATGGGTATCCACCGATCATCAGACTTGGATCCCCAAACAACGCCCATTGTTGCACGGTTTTTGCATCAATAGCACTGTCCTTTGCCGCAGGTGTATTCCAATCAATGGGATAGTGATTCAGATAATCAGAAATAGCGTTTCCCCACACCTTTCCAAGAATCATAGTCCCATTCACCCCGTACTCTTTGAAGAACGTCGGTTCGAGGTAATCACCAGCGCCGCTGAAGGATTCTTTATCCTCTTTTGACATCCCCAGCCCAGTACACCCGATAGTCGCAATCGATCCTCCTTTGCTGATTTGGGCAAGTTTCCATCCCCAGCATTCCCGTATCCATGTATATCTCCAAAAGGAGCCAGACGGCGAGGTCCCACTTGAGAAATAGCGTAAGCCTTCTTCTTTGATCCCCTTGAGAATATTCTTCGGGGTGACATCAAATTCATTGTTATGGCAACCACCAACAACACAAATCGGCAGCATCTGTTTATTCCTCAGCAGATTCATATTTACAGTATTTAATCCCTGAATCCACGTATGTGGTTCGTTCGTTGGATGCGTGCTCCAGGAAAACGCATTCGCATGCCCTTCAAAAAGCAAAAAACCACAGCCTTTATTGATCGCACGGATGACGTCTTTTGGTCCGCTAAAGGACCCATCGGAGGTCCACAGTCGTATTGGCTCGAACCCTGACATGTTCTCAATCGCATCCTGGGTGTTGATCTCCCCTTCATTGCCAGTCCAGTTCGGGTTCAAAGATTCTGGGTAGGTATCACCTGCTACGACAACAAACCTGTTGAACCAGTCTTGGCCATATGCGGTTGTTTCATACGTAATGATCTTCCGAACCATGACCCGTACCTCCGCTTCATTGATACAGGCGAGTCGTCCGACAAAGACATCTGGGTACAAATCGATATTAGGGTCTCGTGCGGTCTGCCCGTACCATTCACCGTAGATTCCATTGTTGCTTGTATCCCAGCTTGAGAAGTTCTGGTTCTTGTCATAGAGATCCGCGTAATACAGCTCTGAAATGAAACACGGTTCATTCCAACCTGTGTTATTGTCGGCGTTGTACACATATCGTATCGGGATGGTCTCGAAATCTCCAACAAGCATGACATAGGTAATCCCCCATGCTTCCTTTGCTGTTTTGATAAAATACTTGATTTTCTCTTGCTGGTCCCGTCCATGCCAGAACATTTGATGATACACGTCGTTGAGCGTCACTAGGTTTGTTTTAATCCCAACGCGGTTCTTATGTACAATGAATGGCTGTAATGCATCAGCGTATTTTTTTGGAGCGATGATTAGCAGGTCATAGATTACCGGACTAGATTCTTCAAATGTTGAAGTCATTTTATTCCAAATAATCTCTTTTGAGGACTCCATATTGTATGCGGCAAAAGACGGACAAAACAGGAACCCAATAATGACAATAAAAATTACCAGTGATTGTTTTATCAATAGCTTAGGAAACCATTTCATCGGACAAACCCATCAATAAATATACACGATACTTAATAAATGTTTAGTCTGTGTTTAGCTCTGGAATGATAACCATCATATGAAACAAGCCGCACTCCCATGAAGATTATGACTAATAGAACCTGAATAAACGTATTAATAGATGAGTAGCGATGAGGTGCCCCTGATGAGAACAACCTGCACCTATCCCTGTTATCGTACAAACAAAGAACCTTGTTCAAAAGCTGGGCGAAAAAGAACGAACCTGAAGCTTGTTTTTTTTGATATGGACGGAGTGTTGCTTGATACGGTCAGCTCTTGGCGGTATATCCATGATTACTTTGGGACGACTAATAAACGATCGATTGTGTCTTACCTCCGTGGAGACATTGATTATCTGGAGTTCATCCGACGGGATGTTTCGCTTTGGAAAAAAAACGGAGAAGCAGTCAGCAAGAGAACCATTGAAAATATTTTGTACTCCATTCCTCTCATCAACGGTGCCCAGGACTGTATCTCTTTTCTGAAAGATCATGGAGTGCAGACCGCGATTGTTAGTGCAGGTCTTGATATTCTTGCACAAAAAGTCGCTGCAGAGATAGGAATTGATTACACGTTTGCAAATGAAGTTATAGTTGGCTCAGACGGGCGTTTGACTGGCGAAGGCATCCTTCATGTGGAGCTGATGCAGAAGGATAAAAATGTGAAAGAACTAGTAAAAAAACTTAATCTTTCCTTAGATGCTTGTGCTGCAGTGGGGAACTCTTGCTTTGATATCCCAATGCTTGAGGTCTGTGGTTTAGGTATTGCGTTTAATCCTGAGGATGCTTGTGTCATGCAATGTGCTGATGTTGTTGTTAAGGAGAAAGATTTGAGTAAATTAATCCTGACGTTCCAAAGATGCCTCTGATGGGTTATTCAGCGATAAAACTCTCCGTCCAGGTGGGTCGGTTTGGTTCTTGTCCTGTTTCTAAGAGTTGTTTCCATGCTTCATCTGTTAAACGGTCAGACATTGTTTGTTTGAATTCATAGTAGCTGAATACGGGGCCGGCTCCCGCTATCACCTTTTCGTCAGGGGTTCTATAAGCAACAATCATAAGATCGACATACCCAACCGCTTCTTCCAGGACTACCCCGGTGTTGGTATCCGTGTGAACATCCGCGATGATCGTAGTTTCTTTTCCCTGGTCGTTGACACCGGTGATGATGCCATCGAGATGTTCGCCAAAGTCACGAATGAATTCGTAATCGCTGTCGTTAAGCTGTTTTCCTTCCAGTTCAAGCGTTGAGATGGTGAGTAATCTTCTGAGAAGTGTTTCGAGGTTGTTCAGACGATAGGTCTCCGTTTCATTTAACGCTTGAAGATCCGTTAGACCTGTCTGTGTCATTGTCGTTAATGCAAGGAGACGTTGATAAAACTCAGGGACGGGTTCTACGTACCCAATACCAGGTGTTTCATCTTGTGGGATCGAGGTGATTCTTGGAGTATAGGACTGTTTTGCATACAGGATGGTATCATGACGTAATTCTGTCCAGGATGCAAGCACGGTTTGAAGTTCTTTGTCGCTCCAAGCTGTAGTTTGCATAAACGAAGGATAGCGAGAATCAAAAGTTCCCAGCAGCGGCTTTAAGCTGTACAGCCAGCCCCAGTACAAATTCCGGTTCCATTCTGTCACGTTCAATGAAGCAAACTGTCTAGAGAGATTTACCACCTGGCGGTCATAGAATTCATACGTGCTGTCACCCTCGACATCCAGAATGTCTCTGGCTCGTGTCGAGCCAAGAATCGTCATGATATCAAGACCTCGTGGCATGACCCGTTGCCCCATCCAATATGAAAAGGGTGCCTCGTTACCAGTGTACTGACCTGTTGTGGGGGCTACGAGATTCTGAAACATATAGGAATCTGGGATGAAACGCTGTCCCATCAATCGCATACCTTTTGTTTTTTCAAGGACCTCGTTGAGTTGTTCTTTTGAGAATGGTGGTTGAATACCAACGTTGCCTGTTCCACCATAGATCTGGGGGCTGCGAAGTTGCGCTAAGGTTCCCAGCAAATTCAGCATTTTTGTCGCATTGGTAAATTCAGTTGCGTTAAATCGAGTTCCAAACACCGTAGTGATGCTGGTGAGATATTCAAAGGGGATAAGATCGTCGGCTGTCCCGACAAAAAAGGAGGTGACCGTGTAGACTCTTTCCCAGAGATCCTCCAAAGGCTTATCGTGGTCTGTAAGAGACGATAACGAAGTTGAGATGAGACACGCTTGGATTGTCGCGATGTTTGCATCTGCCTCACTTACAATATCACTGCCGCGAAGTAAAAAACTGATTCGTCCGTACCACATCATTGCTTTAAAGTACCGTTTGAGTTTCTCCGATTGGGTGTAATGGCCACGTGGGTTATATTGTGAGTAATCCTCTTTGTAATGAAAAAGATCGCTATCTTGGTATCCTTCATGTGCTTCAATAAAAGAAAGCTCTGTGGTGACATTTTCAGTTACATACTCTGGAATGAAGAATGAAACAGTCCGAATGGCCTCTGAGTTGTTATATCCCTCTGTTGGTGTCTGCAACAAAGACAAAGCTACTCCGAAAAACCCAACATTCCGTCGAGCTGCCTCCTTCAAATGCGGTTCGGTGAATGTGTGATAGTCTTCAATCGATTTGTCAAACAATGATTTGCTAAGATTAAGAATGTCGTCGAAAAACTCCCGTTCTTCGATTCCTTTCAATGTCTGATCAAACAGGATATGGTACAGATGGAGCAGCGTATCGGAGGTGACAAACACAGGGATCTCATGGTCTTTGAGATACTCATACGGTGCGGTGATGTCGTTCCGACTACTAAAATCTGTGACAACAAATCCATTGTTTCTGAGCAATTCCTTCTGTTGATTCGTCAGGGAAAAAACACCATCGATATCATCAATATTCTGGATTGTTGACAATGTTAAGGGAAGGCTATATTGCGGTGGTTGAGCATCAATCGTTATTTCCTCCGATGAATAGTACGACGCCATCTTATATTTCGGATTATCTGATGACAGGATCTCTAAAGAAGGGATGATGATAAGATTACTTCCCGGTCCAGGTTGTTGAACACACCCGCTGAAACTCGTCATAACAAAAATACCCAAAATACCTATCCCAATCCATTTATTTGTATTGTACAAATCAAATCACCTCGACAACTCAATATCGGTAATTGTATATATATTTGTGGAAGATGTTTGGGAAAAACCAAATGACGATAACTTTTAATCTGTCCTTGCTTATGTCGCAGTGTAGATTCCTATGGTTTTAGATAATCTTGGAGATTCACTGAAGCGGACGATAAAAAAAATCGCAAACGCTGTCCATGTCGATGCATCGCTTGTCAAAGAGATAGTTCGTGACATCCAACGTGCGTTACTCCAATCAGATGTAAACGTGAAGTTGGTTCTTGAGCTTTCTAAAAAAATAGAGCAGCGTGCCTTGGAGGAAAAACCACCTGCAGGGATGACAAACCGGGAGCATGTTATCCACATTGTGTATGATGAACTTGTTCATATTGTCGGAGCGTCCAGAGAACTTGCGATCCGTAAGCAAGTCATCATGATGGTTGGGTTGTATGGTCAGGGGAAATGCGTTCATGGAGACAGCGACATCCTTTTGGGATCTGGAGAAAATATCAAAGCAAGTCAGCTCTATTCTCGATACAAAGAAAACTTATCTGAAAACATAATAGCTGATGGCACCATTATTGACATTTCAAAAGAAAATCTATTTGTACCATCTTTTAATTCCTCGTCATTAAAAATTGAAAATAAAAAAGTCACGCGACTCTGGAAGTTATCTGGTAAAGAGCTTTTATCCGTCTCTCTTGATGCAGGAAATGATTTTTCAGTGCAGGTTACACCTGAACATCCGTTCTTCGTTCTGAGGAATGGGAATTTTCTTCAAATTAGGGCAGACCAGTTACAATCAGATGATTACATTGCGACACCAAAAAAATATTCGATTGTGGGGCAGGCTCATAATTTTTTTGCCGATCTTAAAAAATTGGACCTTGATGTAAGTGTTTCTCCTCAAATTGCGAAGTCATTGCTCTATTCAAAATGTTCGACTATTAAAACTGCAATGGAACAATACAGAATCAAGAGGAATTATTGTAAATTTGCATCACATCTTAAAAAAGGTTTTCTCCATATTGCTCTTGTAGATGAGGATGCGTTATCAGAGGATTTTTTAAAAATCAAATTACGAAAATCAAGAAAATGGATTAATTTCCCTCGATATTTACACCAGGAATTAGCAGAATTTATTGGCTATGTTGTTGGTGATGGACATATTACTGCAAATTCCATCCAAATTTTTACTGCTGATGCTGAAGTGATAAGGCGAGTACAAGAACTTTCATGGTCTCTCTTTTCTCTAAAAACATCAGTTTTAAAAGATACACGAAGCAAAGCTTTTCGTATTTCTCTAACATCGAATACGTTAGCAGAATTGATAACTACAATCTTTGGAATTTCTCAAGGAAAAAAAGGAACCCAATTGGTAATACCGACATGGTTGATGACCGCACCAGATAATGTCATCGCAAGATTCTTACGAGCGTATTTTGATTGTGATGGTTCGGTATGCAAGACCTATCGAAATATTGAAATTACTTCGGAGAGTAAACCACTCGTACAACAGATCCATGTATTGTTACAACGATTTGGTATTTTTTCGTGCATTTCATTAAAAAAGGTGAACTCAAAGCCCTATTGGAAGTTATCAATAGAAGCACGATATGCTGAGCTATTTGCTGATACCATTGGGTCTCTACTGAAAAGAAAACAAGAGAGATTATCAGAGTTTTCCCGCATAGGGAAAAATCAAGGATGCGGAAAGCAAGATATGATTCCGTTAGGATCGCTCTTGAAGAACCTCCGTACCTCATTAGGGTTTTCTATAGGAGAAATACAGGATGAGGGTTTAAGTTATGGAATTTACGAAAAAAATGGGAGAATCTCCCGAGAATCACTTGCAAAATTATTTGATTTTTATTGTAGGAAAAAACATGGTGATATGACCAACTTCTTAAGTCTTTTCACTGAACAAAAAAATCCTTATCAATATTACAGTCGAGGGAAAGCCAATGCTGTTCTCTATTATTTTAGTGCAATAAACCTTCTTAAAAAAAATGACAATACTGTGCATCTGACTGAGCTGGGAGAACAATTTTTAAGGAGATCCAATGAATATAATAAGGATCAGGCATTAGTTTTTATAAAAAATTTAATTCATGCTGATGTCTGTTGGATTAAAGTTCAAGCGATACGTCGTGTTGCTTCTCCTGAGTATGTATATGATTTAACGGTAGAAGATAACCATAGTTTTTTTGCAAATGGCATCATTGTCCATAACACAACGAGTTGTGGTAAGTTAGCCAACTATTTTAAACGAAAAGGGTTGCGTCCTGCGTTAATCGCTGGAGATGTCCACCGACCAGCTGCCTTTGAGCAGCTAAAACAGATCTCAGAACAGGTAGAGGTCCCTTTCTATGGGGATAAATCTGAAAAAAATGCAGTAAAGGTTATCAGAGAAGGTCTTGAGAAGTTCAAGCGGGCCGCTGATGTGATTATTGTCGATACCTCAGGTCGACATAAATTAGAGGATGATTTGATTTCTGAGATGAAGGATATCTTTAAGACTATTAAACCAGATGAGAAGCTCCTGGTGATAGATGCTGCTATGGGTCAACAGGCTGGCCCGCAGGCAAAAGCCTTCAATGATGCAATCGGTATCACCGGTATTGTTCTCACAAAGCTGGATGGGACTGCAAAAGGTGGTGGTGCGCTGAGTGCCGCTTCGGAAGTTGGTGCTCCGATCGTGTTCGTTGGAACTGGGGAACATTCCACAGATTTTGAGAAATTTGACCCCTCTGGTTTCATCTCGCGACTCCTTGGGATGGGTGATATCAAATCGCTGCTGGAACGAGCCGAAGAAAGCATGAAAGGCAAGGATGCTGAGAAAACCGCACGGAAACTGATGTCTGGGAAGTTCAACCTCAATGACATGTACGAACAGATGAATATGATCTCCGGGATGGGTCCTTTATCAAAGATCGCTGAGATGCTACCTGGTGGGATGTCCGGGAAGTTAAAAAACGTTGATATGGATGAAACCCAGGATAAACTGAAGCGATTCCGGATTATTCTTGATTCGATGACCAATAAGGAGCGGGAAACCCCTGAGTGCATCCAAGCATCTCGGATTAGGCGGATTGCCAAAGGTGCTGGGGTGGAAAATAAAGACGTCAAAGAGGTACTGAAGTATTATAATATGACGAAGCGAATGATGAAAGGGTTCTCCAGTGATCGGAAGATGCGCAGAAACCTGATGCGACAACTTGATTTTGGGAAATAACCAACCTGGAACTATGTTGTTTACAAATCATGATGAACTGGTCCTGAATGGAGCCACACCGATTCTGCAGCAGAAAAGAAAAGATATCCTCGAAATGTTGACCGCTGCGATCGATGCAGTACAACCGTATCGTGTTGTCTCCGAAGTGTTCAAAAACTCTCAGATGGTTTTTCCATCAGAGACCATTGATCTTGATTCTTTTGACCATGTGTTTGTGGCTGGTTTTGGGAAGGCGAGCGTTGGGATGGCACAAGCGGTCTGTGATGCAACCAAGGTTTCAAAAGGTGTGGTCATCACCAATGATTTCCATGCAAGAATCGCCCAAGAATCTGTTGAGGTGATTGTTGGGGGCCATCCCCTTCCCAATGAGGGAAGCATCCGTGGAACAGAAAAGATCCTCGATTTACTCCGCCAATCTCAAGAGACTGATTGTGTGATTGTGCTTATCTCAGGTGGAGGTTCGTCATTGTTCTGTAAACCTCGTGTCCCTCTCCATGATCTTCAGAACACCATCGATCTCTTGATTCGATCTGGAGCAACCATTCATGAGATTAATACAATAAGAAAACATCTGTCGTTCGTAAAAGGCGGTCAACTTGCCCAGCAGACAAAAGCAGTGATCTTCTCGTTGATCATATCTGATGTCGTCCATGATCCAATCACGTCGATTGCATCTGGTCCAACCGCCCCTGATCTGACCACGTATACAGATGCAGAGAAAATCCTTCATCAGTATCACCTTTGGGAGCAAATTTCTCCAGCAGTACGTACTGTTATAGAAAATGGCAGACAAGGACAGCTACCTGAAACTCTCAAGGAAGATGATATGGCTTTTGAAAAGGTCTTCAATTTTATCGTCGCGAACAATGAACACGCCTGTCAGGCCGCAGTAAAAAAAGCCATGGACCTTGGATATGATGCAAGACTCCTTACAACATCCATGACTGGCGAAGCCAAAACACTTGGGAAATATCTTGTTGGCAGAGCCAATACTAGTCTGGTTAAGAACCACGCAGCATTTATCAGTGGTGGTGAACCAACCGTGACTGTCCATGGACGAGGAGTTGGAGGACGAAATCAGGAGCTGGTGCTCGGGTGTGTAGAAGATATTGCTAGCAGTGATATGGTTCTTGCTTCATTTGCGACCGACGGGATCGACGGGAACAGCGATGCTGCCGGAGCAATAGCTGACGGGTGTTCGTTGTCTCGGGCACAGAAAAAACACATGGTTCCTTTCCGTTTTCTTCAGGAAAATGATTCGTACGCTTTTTTTCAGGCGTTAGGTGATTGCATGCAGACAGGTCTGACGGGAACTAATGTGATGGATGTCCAAATAATTCTTCAGTAACATAGGTCTTTTTTTCTTCTTGTATATAATAAACCTTTTAAGGATGAAGGCGATAACAAAATGGGATGAACTCAATCAAAAAACTGTTCCAAAACTAATATATAAATATTTCGTATAATAATATTATCTGTAGTAATGGATATACTGTTTGCTCCTTACAAACCAAGTGAGCAAAAGTAATATAAAGAGTTAAAAATCTATATATGGAGATATAATATGCACATAATGCGTTCGATACCTACGCTAAGTACACTAGGAATTAGTTTTCTATTATTGATAGGATTCTTTATACCTCATGTGATTTCAGATCCGATTGTCTACTCAGATGATGGGATATGGGAGGATAGCTTTGATAACAGCAGCAGTGTGGATGTAACAAACTGTGTTGTTCAGGGTGGTGAAATCGTCCTGAATCAAACACTTAGTCAAATCTCTTATAATTTTGCGACGCAAAAGAACCATGAGGCATATGCATTTCAATCCTTTTTCTTCTTCCCAATATGGAAATATTATTCACCCCAACGCCATCTTGGCCGGGAGACAAAATTCGGCATTAACGATATCTATAAGATAAAAAACTTTGACCAGGACTACGCAGAACGATCAAGCAAAGGATTTCTTTTTAGTTATGTTGTTCATCATTTTCGATTCAAAATTGATATTGACCCAGAAACCGTTGATTACGTCTCTGTTCGTTGGTACGGAAAAGCAGATGCAAAAGCCACGGTGGGTATTTATTATTATAACTCCAGTTACAAACTCGTAGGTGGCTGGGAAGAAAAAGAAAGAAACCTCTCAAATGGAAACGATTTTTCCTTTACTGAAATAATACGTAGTGGTGCTCTGAAGAAAGCATTAGAAGACAGTGATTATCTTGATATCTTAGTAACCTCATCCCTGCCGTTTCGAACCAGTACCTTATCGACAAATTATATCGAAGTTCTCGCAAAAACAGAGAAAGGATATACACTAAACAAAGCGTCTGCTGAGACGACAACAGATATCGTACCCTATAACTTGTCGGCGATTTCAAAAACCAAATTTTATTGGGATCTATTATCCTGGGATGATTATCAACCATCTGGAACCGAGGCTCGCTATCATGTCTTATATATGAATTCAACAGGGGCTGCTGTAGAAGTGGAAGAAACCGTGTTGCCTGGGAATCATAATGGATATCTCAACTCCCCTGTCTCGCTAAATAACCTCTCAAACGATATGTATGGTATAAAATATAACAAATTAAAGATCCGCGTGAACTTATCAACAAATTCTCCTACGGTTTCCCCACGAATTTTCAATTGGGCGTTAACCTGGCAGAACAAAAGCCACTGGCAGGATTCTTTTAACACCTATTATCGGGTTGATTCGCATACCAAAGTAAACAAAGTAAATGGAACAATCATGATTTCTTCGACACAAGATGAATGGCCGTTGTTTGGTTATGATGCTGCGAACACACGTGCATCTGGTGGAAAAGCAGCGACAACCGATAACCTGTATTGGTTCAGTGCAGAATATGTCGGCGGGGAATTCCGCAACCCGGTCATCGGGAATGGGAATGTCTATCTTGTATCGAACAAACGCACGTTGCATCAATACACGGTGTTACTCCCAAATGACGTCGAGGAAGGCGAACCTTTGGTAAATAGTTCCTCTGCCTCGTTTGAGTCAGAGTTTGGTTTTGATAATGATGTGGTAAGCTCTCCTGCAGTGACAGATGATGTAGTGATTGTCGCAACAGGAAAACAAGCACCCACTGGAACGAAGAATTATATCTATGGATTTGGGCATGATAATCTCTCTGCTATATGGCCTTATTACGAATATTCTGAAAAAGTCTGTTATGACGCATCACCGGTCGTTGATGGTTCTTGGATTTTCATTACAACTTGGGGTGGTGACAACAAAAGCTATATCTTAGAATCACAACGATATACGAATAACAAACTTCTCGCATTGAATTTTGATGTCAATACCGGCATCAAATCGGTAACTAAATATGAATTACCTGCTCCAAGCTTCTCAAGCCCAGCGGTGACCTCTGACAAAATCATAGTTACCTGTCGTTCAACAGAGAATAACAGCGTGATTGCCCTGGGTCGTACAGCAGAAGGAAATATCGGGGATTATATTTGGAGTAAAGCAGTCGGAGCGGTCGGTCATGCGTCACCAATTATCTATGAAGATACTGTTTTTGTTACTTGTGCTCAAGTCAGTAATAAAAAATCAGTCACAAAGATTGTCGCTATGAACCTGAATGATGGTTCCATCCTCTGGAATAAAACACTTGGTACACCATCATCTTCTTATAGCAATGTCGCTGAATCTACTCCTGCGGTGTATAATGGTGTGTTGTATGCTGCTTCTGCTGATGGGACGGTCTATGCCCTTGATACGATGAATGGGACGACCCTATGGTCAAAAGAAATCTATACCGTGCCACTCTTCTCAGATAACATTTTACGATCCTCTCCAGCATATGCAGAGGACCATGTGTACATTGGCACTCCATCTGGTTTGATTTACGCATTAGATGCTTCCTCTGGAAACGAGGTGTGGAACTATGAGACCTTCCCCATATGGACTGCCGCCCCTGTTTACGGGTCACCAGCGGTGTCCAATGGATTGGTATTCATCGCTGATGAAAACGGTGTGATGTACAGTCTGGGGCGGTTCACTACATCAACCAAACAAGTCAGTGGTCGGATCATCTCGGTCCCCATTCGGCTCCCGGAAGCTCTCTGGTGGGATTCGTTTTATGCAGACATATCCGTGCTGAAAGATGTGAGCAGTATCACCTTCAAGCTCCTGGATGAGCATGGCAATATTCTGAATGATGAGTTAGACAATAAGAGTAGTTTAACGTCTAATGGTCTGATTCTTGATAGAACCGTTCGACTCCAGGCGGATTTCTCCTCATCGAATCTCACAAAGAGCAATCCGAAGCTATTCCGATGGTACATCTCACTTACCTCCGATGTTCAAGAACCATTCCTCAACAGTAGTAGTTTTACCCCTGCTTCTGCAGGATGGCTTCAGGAGATTGTCCCCGTGTTTACCATCAAAGTCAAGGATAATGGGACCGGGTTGCGGGTGAAATCAGCGGTCTATACGCTGGTATATACCATAGATAATGTCAGCTATCAAAGCACTTCCTCTGCAGTGTGTACTGGGGAGAATGGGACGACCGCATGGCAGACGCTTACCATGGATATTTCTTCCTTATCAGACTACGAAAACATATCCACCTTAAGCAGTTTAACCTTCAAAATCACGGATCTGGCCGGAAATATCGCCTCAAAAACCATCACATTTAAACAGGATGTGAAGAAACCAACATCCCGTGTGGTTAGTACGAATATGAAAAACAGATACAACACAACCTCTATCCGTATCAATGCTACGGCTAATGACACCGGGACGTTAAATGTGGATGCCAGTGGTATCAGACTCGTGGAGTTGTATTACCGGTACTCGACGAGGACAAACTTTTCCGGGATGGACTGGATCTACTTTGCGAATTCAACGAAAACCTCACCAAGCTGGTTGTTTAACTTCACTGACCGTCCGAGTCAACCTGGGGGGTATTTCGAGCTGTGTACCATAGCTACGGATTTTGCGAATAACAATGAAAGCTTCCCTTCAACAGGTGATGTTTGGTTCTTGTATGACTGGAAGGAACCATCGCTTCCCAGTTTTTCTGGTGATACTCTCTGGTTTAAGGAACGACCCCAGTTCTCTGTGGTGTTCGAGGATGATTACCGTATCGATACGATTCAATATCGACCGAATTTTGATACGGTATGGACAACGCTTGCCTCTGATGTGAATTCAAGTGTCTATAACACAGATGCGGTCGGTAACACCTGGATTTTATCAGAAGCTGATTGGAATCAGATGGAGGAAGGAGAACTGTATTACCTCTATATCAGAGTCAATGATACCCTGGGGAACATGGTAGAGATCCTGCAAGGTTCTGATGCGATTACGATTCGCAAGGATACCGCAGCACCATTGGTTACGATCGACGTCCCCTCTGTCGAAGATGAATTTAGCATGTCGGGGAACTTCGCCGTCTCAGGGCTTGGCAATGATCATGAGGGAAGTGGGATTAAGGAAGCCTTGTTGTATTATCGGTATTCTGAGGATAAATCCAACTGGAGCAGTTGGGCCCCCTATGGTGATATCCTTGATTCCTCCCCGTTTGAATGGGATTTCGATGCTTTCGAAGGTGACGGGTATTATGAGATGAAGATCATGGTCACTGATTACGCGGGCAACGAGGTCGAATCTGAGGTGTTTCCCCTGGCTGTCGCCTCGTTCCCAACCACCCTTGCGTTGGTCCTGGTTGGTCTACTGACCGTCTTGTTGCTGCTAAGTGTCATCATCTATCTAACCTGGCGGAAAAAAGAGGCTGCTTAAGGTTTCTTTTCTTTTATCTTCTTTAAATCTTCAAGACAGTACTCTGGGAAAAAAAGTCCGGTGTTCCCACAGGTGTTGCATCTCCACTGGTTCAGAAGCCCTTTTGCGTAGGAGTCTGCTGACAAATCTGGTTGTGTATCTATGCTGTGGCACTCTGGGCAGATTCGGACGTATTTCTTTTTCATAGACACCTATTATTACTCTATATATATTGCGGGCCGTAAGGGGCTGGCGAACTTTGTTTTTTTCGCGGGGTCATAGAGATTCGCATCATCTGCACTATAGATTTCCACAGGGCAGTGGAGCACCTCACTCAGATATGGTTTTGCATCAGAAAGATGTGCTTTCTCATCAATTAAAATCAGAAAACGTCCACGGTCCACATCGCTAAGCATCTTGAGTTCTGGGGCGATCTTGGCTACAAATTGAGAGACCTGCTGGCCAAGTGGTTTCATCACTGGGTCTGCCATGGTTTCCTTCATCAGTTGACCGACGTTGAACGTCTTTTGAGCAGACTGCTGGAGTGCTTTTCTATAGATTTTTTGTTTCCATGCTGGGGATGTGTAGATGCAGATTTTCTTTGGTGTCATCTTTGTGACTTTCAGGATTTCGTTGACATCCTCAACGACCCTGGTGAGGAGGTATTCCCCGATCTCATCTTTTTCAGAGATGTCTTGGGATTTTGCCTCAGGATAGGGTTCATTGGAGACAAACTTTTTGTATCCTTGTGTCTCCCAGAGTTCCTCTGCAAGATGTGGTGTGATCGGTGCCATAAGGATGATCCAGGAGCGGATATAGTCCGTAAGAAGCTTTTTGTCTGCTCCTCCTCGTTTCAGATACCATTGCAGGTCCTTTTGGATTTCGAAGAAGATTTCATTGGAAGCGACCCGTAGGTCCCATGTCCCAAATGCATCCAGGGTTTTTTGCACATGTCGCTGTAGAATGCTTTTCAACCAGTTATCAAGATTCTGCTGTTTCTTATCCTCAAACAATGTAATTTGCTGGATGAGTTTCCAGATGTTGATGACCCGGTTTTTGTATTTCAGGACGGTCTCGGGGTCCCATTCGATGTCGACAAACGGGGAGCCGATATGAAGATAGTACAGACGCATCGCATCGACACCATAGGTGACCGCGGCCTCCACGATTGGTTCGGCACCACCTTTGGATTTGCTGATTTTTTCTTTTCCTTTTTGTGTCACCCACCAGTGGACAAAGATTCCCTGTGGTCGTTTCTGTTCTGGCATGATTGCGACATGGTTCATGATATAGACTGGGAAATGCACCGTCTTATGTTCTTTTCCACCCAAGTTGATGTCCACGGGGTACCAATAATCAAAATCAGATTTGATGGTCTTCCAGGTCTCATTTTTTGGGGACCCCTTTCCAAGGAAGACGTAGTTGAAGAATTCATCAGTCATCTCTTTTACTGATATCTTTTTTTGGTTCACATACGATGAAATCACATAATAAGCGGGGTAGAGTGTTGAATCAGAGATTGGTTCGATGATCCAGTCTTTTTTATAGGGAAACTCTGTCCCAAGCCAGGATCCTCTTCTGATAGCGGCGCGGTCCCCGAACCAGTCAAGGATTTTCGGCAGTTCGTCTTTGTATTCCTGCGGGTAGATGTTCATGGAAATGACTGCGTCTTTTGATTCTTGCGTAAGTTGTGTGTCGCTATATTTTATGAACCACTGGTCTGGGATCTGTTTTATCATGACTTTTTCTTTACAGCGGCAGATGACCGATTCTGAGAATTCTTTCATGGTCGTAGCAAGATTCTTCTGGATGAGGTCGTTTTTTACCGTGTCTTTTATCTCAGAGATTTTTATGCCAGCGTATTGGCCACATTTCTCGTTGAGTATCCCGGTGTGGAATTCTTTTTTGTAGACAAGGTCGGTTGCTTCGTTGAGTTTATCTGTTTCTGTTTGGCTTTTTATACCGAGCTGGTCACAGGCTTCTTTTGCTGGGTTGTTGCCGAATCCTTTGACATCGATGATTTTGATGGCATCAATGGGTACTTTTGATTCGACAAGTGCGATCCAATCATAGGGTGCATGGGCTGGTACTGACATGACAATACCAGTGGCAACACTGGGGTCTGCGAACACACCAGCAAGGATTGGTACTTCTCGGTTGATCTCTGGGACGATGCAGGTCTTTCCGATGAGGTCTGTTCCTTTGATGGTTTTCTTTAGGGGTTGCACTGCGTCGTGCTGAAACCCGAGTTTTTTGATGCATTCCTCTGAGCAGATCCATGTCTCGTTGTTTACTTTTGCGAAATGATACTCGACAGCGGGATTTACCCACATGTTGGTGACGCCAAAGATGGTCTCTGGTCGGAGTGTTGCTGCTGGTAGAATCGTGCCGTCTTTGAGCGTGAATTTCAGGACCGTGAAATCAAGGATTTCCGCGGAGCCTCCTTGGGAGACATCGGTTTCTGATTTGTCGACTGCGACTGGTCCGCAACTGGGACAGTAAGGCGCATAATGTGGTTTTTGGATGAGGAGATTTTTCTCGTGGAGTTGATGGAACTGCCATTGGATGAATTTCTTGTATCCGTCAGAGATGGTGTTCATGACTCTGGAGTAGTCGATGAGGTACCCGAACCGTTTCCAGTACTCGTCGACATAGACCTTACTAAAATAATTGACAACCTCGATTGGGTCTGTGAGCTTGCTGATGCATTCTTGTGAGCATCCGTTCAGTTGTAACAGCTTGAGTGTGTCTGGGTCTTGTCGTTCTATCTTTTTTGCAAAACCAACAGAAGGGATTCCTGATGCGTGGAACCCGGCGGGGAACAATACGTCATAGCCGGTCATCCTCTTGTACCTGGCGATGACATCACAGTAGGTAAATCCACGCATATGACCGACATGCAGGTACCCTGATACTCCGGGGTACGCAAAATGGATGAAGAATTTTTTTTGTTTTTCTTTGCTAGCTGTGTTGATGTTTTCCTGAAACCATTTGTTTTGCCATTTCTGCTCGACAGCGATATAATTGTAATTGTTTTCTTCCATGGGTACTTTCTGGTCGGACATAAGGTTTGTTTTATATAATATTTCGTGTCAAGTTCCTTGGTCTTTGTCCATAATTAGGGGAACGAAAATTTAAATACTATGCGCCCTATAAGAGGAATATACAATTAAAATAAGGGGAAAAATATGAAGAAAATACTACCAATTCTCCTAGTGGGAATATTAATAGGAAGTGGTTTTGGAGCAGCTGTATCAGTCAATACCTCATATAAACAATTGTCTTTTCAGGAGGATCTTTCCTTTTCTAAGCCTGTTCTCACCGATCAAAACGATTATCTTTCTGTCGAGGTCACAGAAGCAACATCCTCTGCATCCTCACCTGGAAATCCAGTGCTGCCGATGTATACCAAGTTGTTTTCTTTCCCAGTTGGTACCATCATAAAAGACGTATCCTTTACTCCTTCTTCTGAGCAGACGATTCCGTTGACCAAACAGATTCTGCCTGGTGCTCAACCAACACCGGTCTCGAGTGGTTCGATTCCAGCTTCAAGGCAAAAGCTTGTGAAAAACGACCTTGTGTATTCAGGAAAGACTACGTATCCCTTGTCACGGTTACAGTATCAGGTCGGTGCTGGTCTTGAGGGTAGCAGACATGTGATTCTTCTCTCGGTCCAGTATTATCCTTTGCTCTATCAACCACTGCAACAGTCATTACTTTTTACGCCAAGTGTGCAGATCACAGTGACCTACGAACAACCTCATTCTTCTGAGTCGCTCTCCACTGATCTCAAACTCCTCATCATCGCACCTGAAGAATTCTCTGAAGCGCTCCAACCTCTGGTTGACCATAAAATTCAATTCAACATCCCAACGACCCTGGTGACAACCGAGTGGATCGCGGATCATTCAACCGGCAGAGACTTGGAAGAGCAGATTAAATACACGATAAAAGAAGAGATTGAGACAAACTCGATTACCTCGGTGTTGCTCGTGGGTGGTTTTGATAAGCTTCCGATGCGATTTAGCTCTGTGATGCTATGGGACTGGGATGAAGAAGTAATAACAGACCTGTACTATTCTGACATCTATGATTCTTCTGGAGATTTTTGCAGCTGGGATTTTAACAACAATAATCAATTTGGTGAGCCAAGCGACCGTGTCGATCATTACCCTGATGTTCATCTTGGTCGACTCGCCTGTGGTACTGTTAAGGATGTGACGGTCGTCGTTGACAAGATCATCCATTATGAGACCGAGACCTATGGGAGCGACTGGTTCAACACAATCATCTACATTGGAGGAAACACCTTCCGCTGGTCCCCAGGAAACGACGGGGAAGAACTCAACGAAATGATTATGGATATCATGCCGCAGTTCTCATCGGAGATTATTTGGACTTCGAAAAACAATTTCAACCGACGCACCATCTCAAATACCATCACCGCTGGAGCTGGCTTCCTAGACTATTCTGGTCATGGGTTCGAATTCGGGATGGGTACCTACACCCCGGTTGGAACACAGATGAAATACTATTATTCCGCTTATATCAAGGATACCAAGAATGGATATAAGCTTCCTATCATCTTCTTTGACGCCTGTTTGACCGCAAAAATCGATTACGTACTCCAAGACCTTTTAGACTACCGAGCGTACAACGTGTTTGATATGCTGGCAAAGATTCTTAGGATTGACACCTCCCAGAGACGCGCCTGTTACGCCTGGGCGTTCATCAACCACGAGGGTGGTGGGGCGATTGCAACCATCGGGGCGACCCGTACCGCATTTGGTGGTGTCGAGGAGGGTGCTGGGAAAATGTCTCTTGAGTTTTTCTCCGCGTACGACACCAGTCAGTACCTTGGGGAGATGATCACCCAGATGCAGAACGGATACATCACCGATTGCCCTGGTGATGATTTCACCCTTGAGGAGTTCATACTACTTGGAGATCCCACCCTGATGATTGGTGGATACCCACCACAGTAACTCTCCTTTTTTTTCTTTTTTCAAATCAAAAAACCTATATCGAGGGAAAAGGTTCTCTGATTCATCCCCCATGATAAAAGAAACTCGTTTCAGTCTCATCCCTGATTATGGGAATCCAGACGATCCAGTTGTCCGTGCGAGATACGGGTACCTGGAAGGTATCGTCAGCATCATTGGTAACACTGTTCTTTTTGTCATAAAACTCATCCTGGGTTTATTCATCAATAGTATCGCATTGATTGCTGACTCGGTTCATACCCTCTCCGATGTAGGAACAAGCGTAGTCGTCATCGTTGGTTTTAAGATTTCAAAGAAACCATCTGACACCATTCATCCGTATGGCTATGGACGAGTGGAATATATCGCGACAGTGATTATTGCTGTTCTGCTTGTTATCACCGGGTTTGGTTTTATTCAACAATCTGTTGAACGGATCCTGAACTCTGTGAGTATCACCAATCAGCAGTACGCAATCCTCATAGGTGTAGTCGTCCTTTTCTCAGCATTATTGAAGGAGTGGATGGCGCGGTTTTCTTTAGCACTTGGGAAAAAAATCAACAGTGATGTCCTCACCGCTGATGCCTGGCATCATCGCAGCGATGCACTTGCTTCCCTTGGTGTCGGCGTTTCAATCATCGGTTCTTCATATGGATATCCCTTGCTTGATCCTATTTTTGGAATCATCGTTTCTCTTATTATCATCTATGTCGGTATCGTCTTTGGAAAAACCTCCGCGCATTATCTGATTGGTAAATCACCGGATGGGACTCTTATCGACAGTATCCAGGGGATTGGACGTCAACTGAAGGGCGTCAAGGATATCCATGATATCTCACTGCATGATTATGGGACGAACAAAATCATTACGTTACATGCAGAGGTCGATAAGGATCTCTCGCTTGATGAAGCACATGCGATCGCTGATGCACTGGAGCAGAAAATCACCGAGGTCATGCATTATTCGACCATCATTCATGTCGAGCCAACCACGTTTCATCGAGACACTGTGATACGAAAAAAAGTCATTGAAAATATTTTAGATAAACAAAAAGGCGTGATTTCCTTCCATAATCTCCTCTTCATCAGACGCTCAGAGAAAGACGATATCTCCATGCATCTGATCGTGAATAAGAGGATGAGCGTTCAGGAGTCTCATGAGTTGTCCCATAGAATTGAAGCAATTATCCAGAGGATATATGGGTCCTGTGATGTCCATATTCATCTCGAGCCCTGTGAACCTACCGATTGTCCAATGTGCATGACCCCCTGTGATGAAAAAAAACAATGACGCATCTTTCATCGGTATGTTTCTTCTTAACATTTAAATGCTTTTGAGCGATTCGTAGGAGACTATGAGCTACGAAACCCTTCAGCTTACGATCAAAGATACCGTTGCTTCTATTGTGCTGAACAGACCGGATCGATTGAACTCTTTTGATATGAAGCTTGGCCATGAACTCTATGAAGTCCTCCAGAATGTCGCGAAAAACCCTGAGGTTCGACTGGTTATCATCAGGGGGACCGGTAAAGGATTCTGCGGCGGAGGTGATGTCAAAGAAATGCATGCAGCAGCGGATAAATCCCGTTTCCTACGAGATCTTACCAGGGCGATCCACCGTTGTGTCATTGAGATGCGCACCATGGAAAAACCAGTGATCGCTGTAGTCAACGGGGCTGCGTTTGGTGCAGGGCTCTCCCTTGCTCTTGCCTGTGATATGATCATCGCAGTCAAAGAAGCAAAGATGAGCACCGCGTTCATCGGCATTGGTCTTGCACCAGGTTGCGGGACGCAGTTTGTGACAAAAATCATCGGATATCAGAGGGCGTGTGAGTATATCCTGACCTCAAAGACGTTTACCGCGGAAGAAGGATGCCGACTTGGTCTTGTTAATAAAGTCGTCGAGGCAGAACACCTTGATGCTGCAGTCGAAGAAACCGTCTCTATGTTTAGGGCACTGCCACCGATCGCGGTTGCAAAAGCAAAGATGCTGATCAATAAAAGCATGGAGAATGACATGATATCCCACTTGGAGCTAGAAAGCAGGACCGCTGCATGGTCCGCGGGAACGGAGGATTTTACCGAAGGAGTCACTGCTTTTGTAGAAAAACGCAGACCCCTCTTCAAAGGAAAATAGGAGAGTTATCGGCGATTGTCGATAAGTTTATGGAAACCTTTATGTATCACAAGCCTATGAATGCGATAGAATACCAAGGGGAGGTCGCAGGATGAACTATGAAACCCTTAACATAACAAAAAAAGACGATATTACAACCGTTGCGTTGAACCGACCCGATGTTCATAATGCGATGAACGAAACACTCATGAACGAGCTTACAGACTGTTTTCGGCACCTCTCTACGGATAATTCTATCACAGCCATCATCCTTACCGGGAGCGGGAAATCCTTCTGCGCAGGAGCTGACCTGACCTGGATGAAAAAAATGGTCAACTACTCTGCGGAGGAAAACAAGAAAGATAGCCGGCGTCTCCTGGATATGTATGAGACAATTCATTCCTGCCCAAAACCAGTGCTCGGACGCATCAACGGTGCGGCGTTTGGGGGCGGCATCGGACTGCTTGCGGTCTGTGACATCACTATCACCATTCCGGAAGTAACGTTCGCGTTCAGCGAAGTAAAACTTGGCATCATCCCAGCGGTGATTTCGACATTTGTCGCACCACGGATGACACCAGCAACGATGCGTCGGCTTTTCATCACCGGGGAACGATTCGATGCAGCATCCGCCCAAAAACACGGTTTAATCGACCTCATAGTCACCCCCGAAAAACTTGATGAGACCGTCAATTCCTGTGTCGAACAGGTTCGCTCCTCTGGTCCAGCCGCTATCAAAGAAGTCAAACATCTGATTTACCATCTTCAAAAAATGGATATGAAAGAATATAAGGAATTCACCGTTGAAAAAATCTCAGAACTCCGGGTTTCACCAGAAGGTCAGGAAGGGATCAAAGGATTCCTGGAGAAACGAAAACCAAGCTGGAAGAGGTAACAGACATGTTTAAGAAAGTTCTGATCGCGAATCGTGGCGAAATCGCTGTACGCATCATTAAAGCCTGTCAGGAGATGGGCATCAGGACTGTTGCGGTGTATTCAGAGGTGGATAAACACGCACCCCATGTTCAGATCGCTGATGAATCTATCAACCTAGGGGATCCCACACCCTCTGAGAGTTATCTGAATATCGCAAAAATCATTGAAAACGCCACAAAAGTACATGCAGAGGCGATCCATCCCGGCTATGGTTTTCTTGCAGAGAACCCTGATTTTGCAAAAGCTTGCACCGATACAGGTATTACCTTCATTGGACCAACGCCAGAGGTCATCCGTTTAATGGGTGATAAAATCGAAGCAAAAAAAACAATAGCCCATGCAAACGTCCCCGTGATCCCAGGATATAATGGCATACAGCAGGATCTTCCAACGCTTCTCAAAGAAGGAAAAAAAATAGGCTTTCCACTTTTGGTAAAGGCAACAGCAGGCGGTGGAGGAAAAGGCATGCGAATCGTCCATTCCGAATCCGAGCTTGAACAATCCATCGAGAGTGCGAAACGAGAAGCAAAATCAGCCTTTGGAAATGATTCCGTCTTCCTTGAGCAATATATCGATAAACCACGTCATATTGAATTTCAGATCCTTGCCGACCAGCATGGTCATGTTCTCCACCTCTTCGAACGTGAATGCTCCATCCAACGACGACATCAAAAGATCATCGAGGAGACCCCCTCACCAGTGATGACCTCACAGTTGCGAGAAACCATGGGGAAAGCAGCGGTCGCCGCGGCAAAAGCAGTCGGGTACACGAACGCTGGCACCATTGAATTCATGGTGGATGGGAACCAGAATTACTATTTCATGGAGATGAATACACGGTTGCAAGTTGAGCATCCGATCACCGAGGCGACCACCGGCATTGACCTGGTAAAATGGCAGCTCCGCATCGCTAGTGGCATGGAGCTATCAATAAAACAAAAAGACCTAACCCAACGTGGTCATGCCCTCGAATGCAGGATATATGCCGAGGATCCCTCCAATGGGTTCCTCCCCAGCATCGGAACTTTGGAAAAAGTTGATCTGCCCAATGGGCCAAACATCAGGAACGACACTGGTGTTGAGACGAACTTCCATGTCAGTCCCTATTATGATCCGATGCTGGCAAAACTCACGGTCAACACAGAGAACCGGGAGGAAAGCATCAATAAGATGATCTGGGCGTTATCCCATTACGTTGTCCTTGGTGTGACGACCAACATCTCGTTTCTTAAAAAAGTCCTGGACCATCCTGAGTTTCGAAAAGGAAACATCACCACCCATTTCATCAATGATTATTTCCATGACTGGCTCGTGACAAAGGAAGGACTCCCCCTAGATGCTTTAATAGCTCTTGCGGTGTATGACTCGTTACACACCCAGAGACAAGAGGTTGTCAGATACAAAGAAGCAGATCCTCACTCCCCCTGGCAGCACGTGGGACGATGGAGGATGGGGGTATAGCCATGTTCATAAATTACGAACATAACAACCATGTGTACAACATCACCGTGGAACGCCGGGAGAACCAATTTTTCATCACCTATGATAATAATGAATACACGGTGTTAGCAACAGAACTCAAACCAGGGCAACTGTCCATTCAACTAGGTGACCGGGTCATTAAAAGTGTGATCTCCCAAGGAGAAGAAGACAAGTTTGTCTTTATCGATGGGAGCATCTTCAAGGTAAAACGCATTGAGCTGACTGGGCGAAAAAAAACAGAGAAACGAGAAGGGGATCTCCATTCACCCATCTCAGGGACTGTTGTCAGCTGTAAAGTAAAAGAAGGAGCTCCTGTTAAAAAAGATGATGTCATTCTTATCATCGAAGCTATGAAAATGGAGTATCTGATCCGAGCCCCCTACGACGGGGTCATCAAGAAGACGTATTTTAAAGAAAAAGAGCAAATCGAGATTGGTCAGCTCACCGCTGAAATCCAAAAAGAGGAGGAATAAAAATGGAAGTCATTGAGACTACAATAAGCACCTCAAGTAAGGAGTTCAAAGAGAACTTTGCTCACTATGAGACGCTTGCCAAGGACATGAAAGAAAAGATCACCCACGCCATGAAAGGAGGTGGGGATGACGCAGTCAAACTGCATAAATCACGCAAGAAAATGCTTGCCAGGGAACGAATCGACGCGTTGCTTGACCCTGAGACGCCGTTCATGGAGTTCAACACCCTTGCCGCATTTGACATGTATGACAACAAAGCACCAGCGGCCGGGATCGTCACTGGCATCGGCATCATCCATGGCCGAGAGGTCGTCATCGTTGCCAATGACGCGACTGTCACCGGTGGCACGTACTACCCGATCACTGTAAAAAAACATCTCCGCGCACAAGAAATCGCCATGGAAAACAACCTCCCCTGCATCTACCTTGTTGACTCTGGTGGGGCGTTTCTCCCCATGCAAGATGAGGTGTTCCCGGACCGAGAGCACTTCGGACGGATTTTTTATAATCAAGCGAAGATGTCTTCCTTAAAAATTCCACAAATCGCATCAGTCATGGGATCATGCACCGCAGGAGGCGCGTATGTCCCAGCCATGTCTGATGAAACCATCATTGTGAAAGGAAACGGGACGATCTTTTTAGGCGGACCACCTCTTGTGAAAGCCGCGACCGGTGAAGAGGTCACCGCTGAGGACCTTGGTGGTGCTGATGTGCACTGTCGTGAAAGCGGGGTTGCAGATCACTATGCGATGGATGATCCTGATGCGATACGGATCTGTCGAAACATAATTGAGAACTTAAATCGACAAGAAAAAACATACCTCGATGTCAAAAAACCTGAGGAACCCGCATATGATATCAAGGAGATCTACGGGATTTTGTCAAAAGACCCACGAAAGCCTTTCGAGGTCCGGGAGATTATCGCTCGCATCGTCGACGGATCATGGTTCCATGAGTTCAAAGCGTTATATGGTACTACCCTTGTCTGTGGATTCGCCCGCATCATGGGTTACCCTGTTGGGATTCTTGCGAACAACGGTGTGTTGTTCTCAGAGTCAGCCCTGAAAGGAACCCATTTCATTGAACTCTGTTGCCAGCGTAAAATCCCACTGGTGTTTTTGCAGAACATCACCGGGTTTATGGTTGGGAGGAAATACGAGGCAGGGGGGATAGCAAAGGACGGTGCAAAAATGGTGACAGCAGTCACTTGTGCCCAAGTACCGAAGTTCACGGTGATCATCGGTGGGTCGTTTGGCGCTGGAAACTACGGGATGTGCGGGAGAGCGTACAGCCCACGACAACTGTGGATGTGGCCAAATGCACGTATCTCTGTCATGGGCGGTCAACAGGCAGCAACCGTGCTTCTCACAGTCAAACGGGACCAGCTCTGGAGAAAAGGCATCGAGATGACAAAGAAAGAGGAAAAAGAACTGACTGATCCGATCATGAAAAAATATGAGGCAGAGGGCAACCCCTATTATAGTACAGCTCGCATCTGGGATGATGGGATCATTGACCCTGTGGATACCCGCTTAGTACTTGGTCTTGGGATCTCTGCGTCGCTCAACGCCTCGATCCCTGAGTGGAAGCCTGGTGTCTTCCGGATGTAAACACAGTATGTTGGTTTTGCTATGAACTATGATGTGATTGTTGTCGGTGCCGGACCCGCAGGTTCTACTGCTGCAAAAAACCTTGCACAAAAAGGAATCAATGTCCTCATTCTTGACAAAGCGACATTCCCGCGTGATAAACCCTGCGGTGGTGGCCTGCCGACTCGCGTGCAGAAACGATTCCCTTACATCGAGCCATTCCTTGATTCAGTCTCCTATGGGACGACTATGTTTTCATCCTCCCTTCGGTATCGATGCGACCTTGTACGGGATAAACCATTCCTTGAAATGGTGCATCGAAAAGACTTTGACCATGGGTTGTTGTGCCTTGCGCAGAAAGCAGGGGCGACCTTCATGGGTGGGAAGTCCGTTGTCGATGTCGTTGTTCAAAAAGATAAAGTCTCCGTGATGCTGGAAGATGGACAGACCATCGAAACACAGGTGGTGGTCGGCAGCGACGGGATGCATAGTGTTGTAGCCGAGAAAACGAATTTATCAAAAAAACTTGAGGTGCTCTGCGTCTGTCTGATGCAGGAACAACCCATGACTCCCAAGCAACTGACAACGTTTTTTACAAAGAAACGCTTGATTTACCTATTCATCAAAGCACATGGGATCGCTGGGTACGCCTGGGTGTTCCCAAAGAAAAACACGGTAAATATCGGTATCGGTGAATTCCAATCAGCAGTCTCAAAAGAAAAACCAAGAATCCCTTTGAAGGAGACATATGAGAAGTTTATCGCGACCCTACAAGAGCAGAAATTGCTCCCCGCTGATTTCCCTGTTGAAAACCTGAAAGGTGCGACTCTCCCTATCTTCCCGCTTGAAAACACCTATGGTAATCGAGTGGTCCTCTGCGGAGACGCAGCCGGCTTTATCAATCCAATCACCGGTGAAGGGATTTACTATGCAATGGTCTCCGGGCAAATCGCTGCAGATGTCATCGCGAAAGGTCTCAAGTATCATGACCTGAGCTATCGTTTTTTATCACGATATCAGATTTTATGGGATGATGATTTTGGCAAAGACCTTAAAGCACTGGGTCGGTTCAACAACCAATGGGGAAAGGATTCTGAGAAGATCGTTCGATTGATGATGCGTGATAAGAAATTCGCTCGGCTCATCATTGGGGTGACTGGGGGACAAATTAGTTTTAGGAAATATCGGACGCCGTTGATCTTACGCTATGTCTACCTGTCTTTGAAAAATCTTTTCAGGGAAAAAGAAAAATAAAAGAAAAAGGAATTTTTTTTTTACTTGTTCCGAAGTTCTCGTCTGAGTATTTTCCCAGAGATTGTCTTTGGCAGCTCTTCCATATATTCGATGATGCGGGGATATTTATAGGGTGCGGTGACTTTTTTTACATGCTCCTGAAGTTCTTTTGTCAGGGTCTCTGATGGTTTGTATCCTTTGGCAAGAACAACATAGGCTTTGACCACAATCCCGCGGGTTCCTTCAGGGTCTGGAGCACCGACGACTGCGCATTCTGCAACTGCGTCATGTTCGATGAGTGCTGATTCAACCTCGAAGGGTCCAATCCGGTATCCTGAGGATTTAATGATATCATCATCTCGGCCGACGAACCAGAAATACCCATCCTGGTCCTTGTATCCTTGATCACCTGTGAAATAATAATTATCTTTGAACGATCGTTTCATGATGTCTGGGTCTTTCCAGTATTCCTTAAAAAGCCCTGGTGGTCGTACATCACCGATGTACAAGGCGATGTTGCCGACCTCGTTGATTTTGAGTTCTTTTGCGTTGTCATCCACGATTCGGACGTCATGACCTGGTGTTGGTTTCCCAACCGAGCCATATTTTATTGGCATGAACGGGTAGTTGGACAAGACACAGACTGTCTCAGTCTGCCCGAAGAAATCGTAGATTTCAAGGCTGTAGGCGTCCTTCCAGACTCTGATCACCTCTGGGTTCAATGGTTCTCCTGCGCTCATACAATGGCGGAGTTTCAGTTTGTACTGTGAGAGATCCATCTGAATAAGCATCCGGTACACTGTGGGTGGTGCACAAAACGTTGTCACCCCATATTTCTCCATGGCTCGAAGCAGTCCATCTGCGTCGAAACGACCTGGTGTCTCCCATTGTATGATTGCGGCTCCTACGATCATCTGGCCAAAGAGTTTTCCCCAGGCTGCCTTTGCCCATCCGGTCTCAGAGACGGTCCAATGCAGGTCACACTTCGTCAGCGCCTGAGCGAATTTCGCGGTGACCTCATGACCTAAGGCATAGCTATGGGTGTGAAGTACCATCTTTGGATGTCCTGTGGTTCCTGAGGTAAAATAAATAAGGAGCGGCTCATCCGCGCGGGTTTTGCCGATATCCTTTTGAGATAATTCTTTGGAGGAATCCTTCATTTCCTCTGTATAGTTCAACCATCCATCACGTTTCCCGTCTACCAGCATGATCTGTTTTAATGTCATGCAGTTCTTTTTTACTGCTTCGACACGGTCCGCGTGATCAAGATCGGTCAGGACCATGCATGCTTCAGACCGGTTCACTCGATATTCGATGTCTTTTGATGTGAGCAGGACGGTTCCTGGCATGGGGACGACCCCCAGCTTGAACATCCCGATCAATGCGATGTACCATTCAGGGATACTTTGCAGGATGACTAACACGCGATCCCCTTTTTTTACTCCCAGTTTTCGCAGAACGTTTGCGAACTGGTTTGATTGTACTTTGAGGTCATAAAACGTGTGATATCGTGGTTTTTCTCCGGTTCTGTCTATGGATATCAACGCAAGTTTTGTGCGGTCTTCTGCCCATTGATCCACGACATCAAAACCGAAATTATAATGGGTTGGTACTTTCCAGGAAAACGTCTTATAGAGCTCTTCGTATCTGTCTTTTTTAAAAACTGTTTCACATTTTATCTCTTTTGTTTTCATCTTTTTGCAGCCCCCCTTGTAAATCGGTTAGAGTCCAAGGCGTTTGGCGATAACCATACGTTGAACCTCTGAGGTTCCCTCACCAATCTGGGTTAGTTTAATGTCTCTGTAGAACCGTTCTAAAGGTAAGTCACGCATGTACCCATGACCCCCATGAATCTGAATCGCATCCCTGGTTGCTTTCATCGCGATTTCTGAGGCGAACAGTTTTGCCATGGATGCTTCGATGCTAAACGGTACTCCTTTTTCTTCGAGATATGCTGCTCGCATGACAAGTAACCGGGCGGCATCAATCGCGGTTGCCATATCCGCTATCATCCATTGGATCGCTTGATTTTTTCCAATGGGTTTGCCGAACTGCTCGCGTTGTTTTGCGTACGAGATGCTTTCGTCAAGGGCAGCTTGGGCGATACCAACTGCCATGGCACCTATCGCGGTTCTCCCACGATCAAGGATCGTCATCGCACCGACAAAGCCTAGGTTCTTTTCTCCAAGCAGGTGTTCTTTTGGGATCCGGCAATCTTCAAGGATGAGTTCTGCGGTTCGACTTCCTCTCAACCCGAGTTTATCCTCAAGGACACCTACTGTGAAACCTGGTGTGTCTTTCTCGACGATGAAGGCGCTAATGCCTTTTGCCCCGAGTGTCTTATCTGTTTTAGCCATGACGGTGGTTACTGCTGCGATATCTCCGCTGGTGATGAACTGTTTCGTTCCATTCAGCACCCATTCGTCTCCTTCAAGGACTGCGGTGGTTTGTAATGAGGCTGCATCGGAGCCTGCGTTTGGTTCGGTGAGCGCCCAGGCTGCGATCGCTTCTCCGTGCAGAATCTGCGGGAGGTATTTTTTCCGTTGCTCCTCGGTTCCTTTTTCATAGATATGACCGACGCCTAGGCTGTTATGTGCCTCGACGGTAAGACCAGTTGACCCGCAGACCCGAGAGATTTCTTCCAATGCAATCATGTAGCAGATTTTATCAATGCCGGCTCCACCGTATTTCTTTGGCACCGTCATACTCATCAGACCGAGTTTTCCCATCTTTTTGTACAATTCCCAGGGAAAATATTCTTCTTTGTCGATTTTTGGGGCGAGTGGTTTAATTTCTTTTTCAGCAAACTCTCTGACTGTTTTTTTGAATAATTTTTGCTGTTCGGTCAGTTGGAAATCCATAGGTATCCTCATACCAGGATAGGTCACAAGTCTTTAAATTTACGCTTCGGTGTAGTCGAAGATTTTTTGTAGGGATACTCGATGTGGATACTGGGTGGTTTTACAAGCTTAATCTCAAGAGGAACGATGGATGTGACGGGGAATGGTTCTTATGACCTGTGATGAGAAGATGCAGAAGGGTACTGGGAAGCTTATTGGATGGCATGATCCTGATGAGAACCGGCGGTGGGTTGTTCAGAATAAATCACGTGGACTGGTGGATAAACGGATGTCTGTGCAGGAGGCGGTGTCTCGGTTTGTCCCTGATGGTTCGTTGCTTGCCATGGGTGGGTTTGGGCATGTGCGTGTCTCCATGGCGGTTGTCTATGAGATCATCAGACAGCGCAAACAGCATTTACTCTTGACGGGGAAGACAGCGGTCCATGACCTTGATTTGTTGGTCGGCTCTGGTTGTGTGGATCAGGTGGAGGTCGCGTACTCATTTGGTCATGAGCTGCGCGGGTTATCTCCTGCGTCTCGGCGTGCGGTCGAGACCGGAAAATGCAAGGTCACTGCTGAGATCAGTAATGCCGGGTTTCAATGGCGTTTTCTTGCGGCGATGATGGGTCTGCCGTTTATCCCGACGCGGGTGATGCTGGGGACCGATACGTTTGCTCATAGCTCTGCACAGACCATGGTAGATCCGTTCAGCGGAAAACCGGTCTGTCTTCTCCCTGCGTGTTATCCAGATATCGCGGTGATTCATGTGCCTCGGTGTGATAAATTTGGGAACGCGCAGATTGATGGGATTATCGTTGAGGATTTCGAGTTGTCTCGGGCTGCTCGTCATCTGATTGTGACTTCCGAGAAGATCGTTGATAGTAAGATGATACGCAGCGAGCCGTGGAAGACTGTGATTCCTTTTTATCTGGTAAGTGCCGTGGTGGAGGCACCGTTTGGGTCTCATCCATGTCAGATGCCGTATCAGTATTTCTTTGATGAGGATCATATCGGTGAATGGCTTTCGGAGTCTGCAACAGAGGCCGGTGTGCAGCGGTATCTAGAGAAATATGTGTATGGACTGAAGGATTTTTCAGAGTATATACGGTGTATTGGTGGGAAGAAGAAGCTGCAGCAGCTTGCTCGAATTGAGCGGTTTGAGGAGCCGATGACCGCCCCGTGGTTAAAAGGGAAAAATGAGAAAGCCGCAGGGAAAGAATCGTATTCGTCAACTGAGTTGCTCGCTTGTGTCGCGTCCCATATGCTTCAGGATAACAAATCAGTGTTTGTTGGGACTGGGCTTCCGATGATTGCAGCGATGCTTGCGCAGCGGACCCACGCGCCAAACCTGTTGTTGTTTTTTGAGGCGGGTGGGATCGGCCCGGAGATGCCAGTGCTTCCTATTTCTGTTGGTGATTCACGGACGTTTTATTCTGCGGTTGCTGCCTCCAGTATGCATGATTCTATGTCAATGGCACAAGCAGGTTACATCGATTATGGGTTCCTTGGTGGTGCGCAGATTGATAAGTTTGGGAATCTGAACACGACCGTGATCGGCCCTTATGAGCATCCGAAGGTGCGTCTGCCTGGGAGTGGTGGGGCAAACGATGTTGGAACGTTGTGTCATCAGACGATCATTCTGATGCGGCAGGATAAACATCGGTTCCTTGAGAAACTAGATTTCTTGACGACGCCGGGGTATCTTTCCGGGTTTGATTCTCGAGAAAAGACCGGACTTCCAACAGGGGGCGGTCCGTATCGTGTGATTACGCAGCTGGGAGTCTTTGGGTTTGATCCACAGTCCAAAGAGATGATGTTGCTATCGCTGCATCCAGGAGTGACGGTTAATCAGATTGCGGAGAACTCTGGGTTTGCAATCCGTGTCCCTGAGCATGTTTCAGTAACAACCCCGCCATCTCAGAACGAACTTTCCATTCTGAAGAAAATCGACCCTACGGGCATGGTGATCGGGAAATAATTTCTTTCTAGACGGATTTTTTTTCATTTCAACCGCTTGATAATATTATTATAGGGGTGGAGACTTATAAAATAAATGATAAGGGGAAAGCTGTGCAACGCTATCATTTGATTACTCAAGGACTGGCGATTGGAAGTATTCTTTTCCTGCTGATTCCTAGTATCGTCCCATCGTATGGGCTAAACGCAGGAGAAAAAACGTCTCAAATTACTTCTGAAGGGAAAATCCTTTATGTTGGTGGGATCGGAGAAGGCAATTATTCGAAGATCCAGGATGCGATTGCTGATTCTACTGATGGAGATACTGTCTATGTGTACGATGACTCCGCCCCCTATTTTGAACATGTCGTGATTGATAAATCAATCACTCTTTTTGGTGAAAATAAAACAACTACGGTAATCAACGGCTCATTGCTTGATACATCAGTAGATACTTTATGTGTTATCCGTGATGATGTCACTATCCGTGGTTTTCGTATTACGAACAATCAGGGATATTATTATCAGGCTGCGGTGAAGATTAAAGGAAACGATACTCTTCTTTCGAATTGTATCATCGATGAGAATGAATGGATTGGCGTCTATCTCATCGATGTTTCCTTTTGCCGGTTAGAAGAATGTGAATTGTTCGACAATCTCGTTGCTATTCACCTCGTGAACTCAAGGAATAATATTCTTCGGAATTGCGTGTGTCATGATAATGCGGATGCAATTACGCTCTATCAATCCTCAGATGATAACCAACTCATAGACTGCATCTGTAGTAGAAATCATTTTGATGGCATTCTCATCCAGCAGTCTTCAGGAAATCATCTCATGGGGTGTGTCTGTCAAAATGGGTACGATGGGATTAGCCTTCCGTATGCTCCTGATACAACAATGCGGAACAACTCACTGTTGAATAATTACGCGAACTTTGGTATCGGTTCATCATCAGTATCAGACTTTTACTGCGATATCGACACGTCGAATACCATTAATGGAAAACCGATGTATTACCTCATCGAACAAAACAATCGTATGTTTGATGAAACAACAGAGTTGGGGTTCCTTGGTTTAGTCAACTGTCAGAATATCTCTGTGAAACACTGTAATTTTTCTCATAATTTTGAAGGTATCCTTCTAGCAGGTACCACTGATGCTGTTATTGAGAACTGCAGTTTTCGTCATAACGATGGCCATGGGATGTATCTTATCTCTTGCCAAAATATTACCATAAAAACCTGTGTATTCCAGGACAGTTTCTGGGATGGTATCTTTCTATTTGATTCATCAAACAACTCGATACAAAACTGTTCATATTACGGGTCTGTAGCAGGCTTGAACCTTGATATGAGCACGCATAATACGCTTCAGGGGCTGACCATTGACCACTGCAGTGTTGGCATCTCGTTAGATTCATCTGAGGATAATGTCCTGAAAGACAATGAAATGTTTCTGTGTGGATTGCAGGTCTCGGGGAATACTCCTGCTGAGTATCGAAATGATGTTGATTCAAGCAATACGGTCAATGGAAAACCCGTGTATTATTACCTTAATGAAACGAATAAAACGATTCCTTTGGACGCAGGGCAAGTCATCCTCACCAGATGTACCGGTTGTACTGTCTCGGAATGTCACCTCAGCGATGCGAGCATAGGCATCGAACTTGCCTATAGTACGATGAACATCATCCAAGACAACGTTCTAACCAACAACAGCATTGTTGCAATTGATTTAGATGGTTCTGATAACGAGAACAACATCATCCGGGATAACCTCATACAAGGGAATAACTATGGGATCGATGTCGATTCATCAAATATGAATATTTTTCAAGACAATGTAATGATTCAGAATGGTATGGGTTTTTCCTTTGATGCCTGCTGGAAAAATACGATTATCGGAAACATCATCCAAGACGGCTCCTGCGGTATCTATCTTGTGTCTTCCTCGGATAATACCCTTACGGGTAATTCAATTCGTAATACCAGTGTTTTTGGCTTGTATTTTCTGTCCTCTTGTCGGAATGTACTTGATTTCAATGCAATGATCAACTGCAGCATTATGGTATATGGGTATGACGCTGATGAGTTCAGAAATGATGTTGATTCAACCAACACGGTCAACGGAAAACCTGTGTATTACCTCTTCGGTCAACATCGGATAACCGTACCGCAGGACGCTGGTGAAGTAATCTTGATTGATTCGGAGCATTGTACCATCAAAGGTCTTGATCTGAATAAGGGGACAATTGGGATAATCCTTGCGTACTCGTCAAACAACATCATTCAAGGAAACATCATAAAAAACCAAAGCATGACTGCTATCGATCTTGGTTCGGCGCACAACGACTACACTACCATTTCGGGAAACATCATCCAGGAGAACAGCTACGGTATCGACCTTGAATATTCCAAGAATAACATCATTAGAAAAAATAGGATCGTTTCAAATGGGTATGGAATCTTTCTTGGTAATACACTGAACACGATCATCTGGAGAAATACCCTTACAAAAAATACTTATGGTGTCATTGCAACAAAGGCAAATGTGAGTAAGATTTTCTTAAACAACTTCTGTCAGAATTACGCCTACGGGCTGTCTGTAGAGGCCTGTGCTGTAACTGCCCGGTGGAACTGGTGGGGTGCAATAACAGGTCCGGATGCGGATGGCAACGGGGACCATTTACATGTTGCTGAGAACGGCCAGATTACGTATGCCCCCTGGTTACGTCTCCCTGTTCTTTTCACAGGGATGCTTCGCTTTCTGTTCATGACTGAGCATCAAAATCCTACAAATGCAACATCGAGGTCACCTTCACAGGCCAATTTTGTACCACAGAAAACCAATAGTAACCATTTTGATTGGTTTGGTTTGGAAATCATGCATGATGAAAAAGAATATGTTCCGCCAAAAACCGCAATTAATCAGTATTTTGATAGTTGATTTCCTTTTAATTTATCTTTAATAAAATAACAACCTTTTTTAATTCTCAAACGATATCCGCCACAGGGGACTGGGGCCTTGAACGGTTGAAAGTCCTGAGGGGAAGTAAGTTATGTCACATAAAGTGTGTATCATCGGCGGAGCTACTACACCATTTGACTACGGTCCGACTGGTTTTGAAAGCATCGAAGGCGGGGCAGCAGAATGCATCAAAGAAACCCAACAGGATGTCCCAGGATTCTCACTGCGGGACCTTGACCTGATGATCTATTCACATTTTTCAGTCCATTTCAGCCATCAACTCGCGCCAGAGTGGATCATCCATGATCATCTTGGACTTGTCGGTCTCCCTCATTATCGAGTAGAAAACGGGGGGAACACCGGAGGCTCTTCACTGTACGCTGCAGCGCTTGCTATCATGTCCGGTCATCATGATGTCGTTGGAATCGTCGGCTGGGAGACGATGGATTCGGTCTCACAGTCGCAGGGCAGCGAGTTCATCGCCATGGCATCTGACATCAGATATGAACTCATGGTCGGGGGTATCTACCCTATTTACTATGCTGCGATGGCGAACAAATGGATGAAGGAAAACCATGTCACTGAGGAAGACGTCGCGGCCATCGCGGTGAAAAACAAAAACAATGCCATGGATAACCCAAAGGCACAATGGTACCGCAACGACCATCGGTACATCACAGTTGATGATGTCATGAAATCCCGGCTGATCTCATACCCTCTAAAGAAATATGATTGTTGTTTGATGAGCAGGGGTGTGGCGTTTCTTCTCGTCTGCACTGAGGAGTACGCCAAGAAGGTCAACCCAGACCACTATGTCACGGTGGATGGTATGGGGTTGTCTAGCTGCACAATCCGGGCGGGGGATCGACTGAACAATCCGAGTTGGACCCAGCGCTACGGACCCGGGTACCCCGGGATGACAGAGTTTGCAGCCTGTCGGTGCTCCGCGGAGCAGGCATATAAGATGGCAGGCATCAAAGACCCGCTGAAAGACATTGATTTTGGTGAGATCCATGATGCATTCTCGACTTCAGAAGCACAGATCTATAAAGCGCTGGGTTTGGCTGATGAAAAAACTATCGCGAAATTCATTCGTGATGAGCGAACCAGCATGCATGGTGATATCCCCATGAACCCTGGTGGAGGATTGCTTGGGTACGGTCACCCGGTTGGTGCCACTGGTCTGATGAGCACGATTGAATGTTACTATCAGCTCGCAGGGATGATTCCGCAGAAACATCTGAGTAAAAAAACCGAGGTCCCCGATTCAGAATGTGGGGTCGTCAACAGCCATGCCGGGACTGGAACAAGTATTTCGAATTTCATTCTCAGGAGGCATTAATCTATGACGGTAACAGTTGTTATGAAACATACTAAAGAAAAATTCGCAGACCCGCCGAATTTCACCGAGAAAAAAGAGTATCGGCCTGCAGATGTCAAAGAAAAAGGTCTGGTGTTTGTCGGTCATGAGGTCTCAGAGGATCGAACCGTGATGAACCAGTTCCTCCATTATGATCAGCTGTACACGATTCGACATGGGTGGAACAGCAGATTCTTCATCGGTTTACTTGATGGGAAGATCATGGGAACCCGCTGTCCGAAATGTGGGGATTCCTGGGTTCCTGTCCGAACTCATTGTTGGAATCTTGACTGTAATTTAGAAAAAACCGAATGGATAGAGATGCCCCTGACCGCAAAAGTGCACACCTGGACTGTCGCGGGATGGAGTGGACGGTCATCACTGAAACGACTGCCGATCATCCTTGTGTACGCAAATATTGGGACCAGTAAAGTAGCGATGGCAAACGAGCTACATGGGATGAATCCCTGGGATGTTGAGTTTGGGATGCCTTTGAAGATCGTGTTTAAACCTAAGGAACAGCGTGTCGGAGCGGTGACTGATTTTCATTTCGAGCCAGCGGATTTCTGGAAACCATCACCGATGAATCCTGAAAAACAGAGAATAAAAGCTCTGGTGACACCGGTCTACGAGTGGGTAAAAACCCTCAAATAACAACGTGACAAAAAGCCAAATTCACCTACTCTTTCCTTCTTTTCTCTCTTACTGTTGTTTTATTTTTTCTTTGACAAATGCAACTAGTTCTTCCTGAGTGAATGGTTTTTGTAAGAAATTCTCAATACCTGCTGGCAGTTTTTTCAACCCAGGCCTCACAGAAAAAAATGCATTTGTGAGAAGACTACCGGGCATTCTTGTATTCACCAGGATTAAATCAAAGGTTTCTTCATTCTCTTCTTCCAGTCGCTCCAGTGCCTCTCTACTGTTTCTCGCTGTCACGACCTCAACGTCTTCCTTTTCTAACACTGTTTTGATTTGTCTGAGAAAATCATCTTCCTCATCAACAATCATAATAGTTTTGATGTTTGCACCAACGAAAGAGAAAACAGATCGCCTACTTAAAATCTTTTGATTCGGTCTGAGGAAAGTTTAAATTTACTGCCTCTTTACTCCTCTTTTGTATGCTGACTCGAGCAGAAGCTGTACAGCTTCTTAAGAAAAACCTTCGAACAGAGAATCTTATGAAACATTCATTGGCAGTGGAAGCAATCCTTGTGGATATGGCAAAGAAGCTTGGGGAGGATCCACAGCTTTGGGGACTGACTGGATTATTGCATGACCTGGATTATGATTTTACAAAAAACGATCCGGAAAAGCATTCGCAGATTACCGTAAAAGTATTAAATGATCTCTTACCCCTGGAAGCAAACAATGCGATCAAAGCACATAACTACCAATACACCGCCCAGATCCCACAGACATACCTGGATAAATCCTTGATTGCTGCTGATGCAGTCTCTGGTCTGATTATCGCAGCTGCTCTTGTGATGCCTTCGAAAAAACTTGCTGATGTCACTCCAAAGACCTTACTGGCGAAGTTTAAGGATAAATCCTTTGCTGCAGGTTGTAACCGAAAAAGAATTGAACTCTGTGAGGATATGGAACTAGAACTTCAGACGTTTCTTGAGATGAGTTTAGACTCACTGAAAGGAATCTCTGGTTCATTGGGGCTTTAAACTATGACACCACCCGGAAATACGTATGCAAAAGCACATCGTTCACATTCAACCCAAGAAGGCGAGGACGGATATTATCGATTACCGTTACCAAATCGAAAAAACAATGAGTTGTTTGCGATTGCGGATCAACTCCTTGGTGGGTCTCGTATTCATGTTGTCTGCGAGGATAAGAAATCTCGGATGGCTCGCATCCCTGGGAAGATGAAACGGAAAGCCCGGGTGCGCGCTGGTGACCTGCTTATCATCAAACCATGGGATATCCAAAATGAGAAAGCAGATATTGTTTTTCGTTACAGTCGGACTCAGGCGAGTAGTCTGAGCAGAAGAAAAATGCTCCCAGAGGAAATTAATGTCTTCTGATGAACTTCTTAACGATAAGTGGTTAAAAAAACTCGATCGGCAATCACAAGTGATATTGGACCGAGTGGTTTTTAACAGGAAAACATTCGGGGAGGTTTTTGATAGACAGACGCTTCTGCTGCTGGGGACACTGATTTCTAATGGCATCATCGATCAGGTTGACTTCCCGGTCTCAACAGGGAAAGAAGCGAATATCTTCCGTGGGACGACCCCTGAGAAGGAGTTTGTTGCGATTAAGATTTTCCGGACTGCGACTATGACGTTCAAACATATCGCCTCGTACATCGAAGGGGACCCTCGATTTGATTATGGCTATAAGAACAGACGTACTATCATTGAGGAATGGGCACGAAAGGAATATAGAAACCTTGAGTTGTTGCATGAGGCCAAAGTCCGAGCACCCTCCCCGATAAAATGCGTCCATAACGTGTTAATCATGGAGTATATTGGTGATGCGAACAAACCAGCACCGATGCTCAAGGACGTACCTCTTAAGAACCCGCAGAAGATCTTTGACGAAATTGTGCTGTTTATAAAAAAGATGTATGCGAAACAGCTCGTCCATGCGGATCTGAGTGCGTTTAATGTTCTTCTGTTCCGCCAGAAACCGTACGTCATCGATGTCGGTCAGGCGGTCCTACTTGATCATCCCTCTTCCTCGGAATTCTTAAAAAGGGATATCCATAATGTCCTGCATTATTTCAAGAAATACGACATCGAAAGCAATGAACAAGAACTCTTTGAGGCACTCGTGAAAACAAAGAAGTGAATGACCATGAAATACGTACGCATCCCAAAAGAACGTGTCGGGGTATTGATCGGCAAGGACGGTGAGACTAAAAAGAACATCGAACGAATCTCACAGATGCATCTTGAGATCGACTCTGAGGAAGGAGATGTTTCGTTCAACGAACAAGATGCAAAAGACCCTCTCATCCCTTTAAAGGTCGAAGACGTAGTACGTGCGATCGGACGAGGGTTCTCCCCGGAACATGCTTTTCGTATATTTGGAGAGGAAACCGAACTGTATATCTTTGATATTTATGATTATGTGGGAAAAAAGGAGTCTCATCTTATCCGGGTGAAAGCCCGGGTCATTGGGCGTGAGGGAAAAACAAAACGGGTCATCGAAGGACTCACTGGTGGGGTTCTAGCCGTCTATGGGCACACCGTTGCAGTGATCGCAGATTTTGAAAGTATGGATATTGCGAAAAAAGCAATTGATATGCTGCTGAGTGGTAGCGAGCATCCAACGGTCTATCGGTACCTTGAACGAGAAATGAAAAAATATCATCTGAGCCGACGTATTTCACGCGATTGATGCAACTGACCCGCAACCATCGGTACCAGAAGCTTTTAATCCTCAGACATGGTTATTGCCTGTTCGCACAGGTGTTTCTATGGAAGATGATCTAACCTTACTTGGTGTGGTTCCCTCTGATCGAAAAAAATTGGAGAACATGGGAATTACGACCCTGGAACAGATTGCTCTGATGTCGGTTTCCGCCCTAGGGATGGGATCTAGCAAAGGCATGATGCTGGTACAGCGAGCACGAAACATCCTTGCCAATGCAAACATCCTTGATATCGTTATCACCAATGGTGATTTCATTGAGGTCACCTCGAAAAAAACCGATCGGGCGGTTATCAAATCAATTCTGAATGCCTTAGATGTCTACGTGGTTGGATGGGGAAACGCTGCGTTAACTATCGAGGGAAACGTGTTGAAGCTCTCACGGAAATCAGAGGCTTTTTCCAAGGTGATTTCAAAAGCAGAAGGTCTTCGTGAGATCCTTGAGTCAAAGAAGATAGTAGAGCGTGAAAAAAGCGGAATATACTTACCAGAGGATGAATTAAAAAAGTTTGCAAAAGAACGTGGATTCCATGGGTTCTGGGAAAACGTCTTCCAGGAGATTCATGGGAACGATATCATGAAGAAGGTGATCGCAGCAAGCATCTTTTCGACCTTTAAAGAACCAGTCCATTCTCTGATCATCGGAGAACCAGGGAGCAGCAAGACGATGGCAAAGGAAATAATCACGGATCGATTTTCCGATATCATCACTATTGGCGCGAACACCACACGATCAGGATTGGTCTGCCATCTTGGCACTGGTGATCTGGGGGCACTTCCTCATGCGAACCAAAAACTCGTCTTAGTCGACGAGTTTGATAAAATCCCTGGCGAAGACATTGAGTATTGCTATGAACTGCTCTCCAATGGGAAATGCAGTGTACATTCCGCTAAACTTCATCAAAGCATCGAAAGCAACTTCATCATGATCGCGTTCGCAAACCCAAAATCACAGGTGTTTGGTAAAAACGCGTTAAAAGACATCGGGCTATCCCCTCTGCTGATGAGTCGATGTGCTTTAGTCGTCAAAGTCCAGAACATCGGTAAAGAAGACCGACTCAACCTGTTTAAGAAAAAATTCTATGGAACTGGGGAACTGAAAGAGAAACATGACTATTACGACCAATGGGTCAAACTCGCCAGACGCTTCGAACCAACCATCACAGCATCTGAGAAAAATGTCAATAAATACCTTAATATGATGAATGACATCGTAGAAGACCACTATAACACGACCCTGCGACGGGACCTGCGCATGTCCGATTATCTGCGAAGGATACCTCTGGCTATTGCTCGTTCCTCATTTGCCTCCGTCGATAACAAGGTATTGACCGAGGCAGAAACCTTAATAAAAGAATCAATTGAGACCTGGATGTGAAGAAAAACATGGTCGATCTCCAAAACCCAAAGGATGTTGCCACGATCATAAAAGAATTCATTAAAACCTACGTGGAAAACGCTAGCTGTAAGAGCATTGTACTTGGTCTTTCTGGTGGTGTAGACTCTGCAGTCTGCGCATTATTATGCAAAGATGCCCTCGGAACACATAATGTTCAATGTGTCTTCCTGCCTGATGAAACCACACCAACGCTCGATTGCAAACATGTCAAACTTTTCGTAAACACCTTTCAGCTCAATTGCACAGAAATAGATATCTCCTCTTTTGTCTCATCATTTCATGAGGCGTTAAAGCAAAAAAAGAGATTGACGCTTGCAAACATCAAACCCCGGGTGCGAATGATCCTGTTATATGAATATGCAAATGAGACCGATAGTCTGGTCTGCGGCACATCAAACAAATCAGAAATCCTCGTGGGGTATTTCACCAAATACGGAGATGGCGGTGTTGATTTTCAACCACTTGGTGATCTGTATAAAACCCAGATTTTCCAGCTCGCTAGATACCTAAAAGTCCCTGCGCCTATCATCCGGAAACCACCGACCGCGGGGCTCTGGGTTGGGCAGACCGATGAAAAAGAACTTCGGATGAGTTACAAGACCCTTGATGAAATTCTCTATGGATTGGAACAGAAGATTGATATTGGTGAGATACAAAAATCCTCATCTGCATCCAAGGAACAAATCGAGCGGATCAGGTTGATGCGGGTGAAAAGTCAACATAAACGCAGATTTCCCTTAGTCCCAAAAATAGGGATTCGGACTCCTGGTCTTGATTGGCGTTCCCCTGTCCAGGAAGGATAACCGGGTTTTAGAAGAACTTCCACAGCGTTAGTTCTCTTGAGCTGTTATGCCCTTCGGAATCGTAGGCGATGATTTTTATGTTATGCTGTAGGAATGCGAAACGATTCCACGTCCAACTATACGGTGCTACGGTATCCGTAATCTGTAATATACCATCAAGGAAGAACTCCACACGGTCTATTTCATAATTATTACTGGTTACATTTGTCTCAATCGTTATCCTGCCGATACTCACCGGTGTGAAAAACGGCATGATCATTTTATCGCCAATGTAGAGTGCTTTCTGTGGTTTTGTCACCTGCATTTGAATGTATGTCGGGAGGCGTAACGTTGGATCACCAAACACCACCATCCCATAGTACCATTCCTTTTCCCATTGGACAAATGGGGCTTGGGCATCGAACCAGAGACGGAACGCCTCACCAATACTTTTTCCCTCAGAAAGCGGCTGAGTGAAATCAACAAAATTCAGCATGCTGCCACTCTTCGAGGAAGCGACGGTGATCAACCCTGAGGAGGTATGAAAGACATACGCCCCAGCAAGATAATTCTCATCGGTGAAACGCCCTGGTCCACAGGCAAAAAGATTATAGAACAGTACGGGAGGGTCACGGTCTTGGATATCCTGTGAGAGAACCCAGGCTCCACGATCATAAAACCCACCGAGGTTGAACGGGTATCCATTTCCAATCCCTCGCTCCCAGATGCCGAATGGAGCGGGCTCCCCTTCATTTGGGGTTACATGTGCTTCGTCACCAAGGTAGTCTGTGCTTAGCCGTGTCGCCTTATCTGGATTTGCGTAGGGGCCGTTCACCAACCAAGTCCCAAGGTATGTGATTGGCGTCGGCTCTGGGTCATAGGTCAATCCATTCACAACACCGCCATCCGGTGCGCAGAAACGGGCGGCGAACCCATGATCCCCCATCCACTCTGAAATCTTAATTAATAATCGATTTTCTCCGGCTTGCAGGGTGACGTTGATTTTTTTCATATCAATCTCAAAACCACCGTACCGATTATCATAGAGGACTTCGTTTCCATTCAGCCAAACACGTGCACCATCGTCATACCCCATCCAGAGTTGACAGGTTGTCTGTGTTGAAGCATACACTTGGGCAAACGCATAACAAGCCCCGTAATCAGTATCGTTACAATAATCACTCAGATCAATATACGGGTTACCTGCATTGTATCTCGTCCAGATTTTTCCTCCGTTTTCATCTCCTTCATCAGGGTTTAAGGATTCTTCACTGACGCCCAGATAGTTCGTGGTGAGGTACTCCCAGAAATTATCTGCGATATCCTGATGGAATCCATTGAGTAAGAAACTCCGAATGTACTCTGCTTCCCCTCCATGTTCCGCTGGGTCGCTGAGTTGATAGGAAAGGTCGTCAAAAGCCATACCATTGAGGTCGCTGAGTCGAGCGGACAATTGATAATTCCCGCCGTCTTGACTGACCTTGCACAGCAGTTGATTCCATCCACTGTTTAACGAGATGTTCGTAGTGTATTGGTCCGGAGTCCATCCACCATAACGATCCTTAGTAAGCACGTTAACTCCGTTGACCCATGCTTTAACCCCATCATCACATCCAAGCAGGAGGTTAGCTTGTCGTGCTGTGGGGCTATCGATGTAGATATGGGCATATGCGGCTGATTCTGTTGGTCTGGTGCTAAAATAATGTCCCCCTGAGTAACTATGAACGCAGACCTGTACGAAATGTTGTCCAAAGTCCATCTGGTTAAGATAATCCTCTGCGGTGGTAAAAAATCCATAATCATAGCGTGTCACATTTGCCTCATAAATACGGTCAAGGTTCACATCCATGTCAAACCAGTCTTCTTCAACGTACTCCAATCCACGCCAGGGCTGGGTCAGCTCTCCCATGCGATACGCATGGGCTTTGGCAAAGTACTCGTTGACCATATTTGCCTCGCTGTCATAGGTCAAGGTAGATGCGTAAATACGTCCGACGTACACCTCAGGTCCCATATCACCAGAACCTGCCATGTGGACTTCATAGACTCCGTCATGGTTCAAATCCTGCCAAGTGCCGTCAAGGTCCATGTAGAACAGATCACTTGGGAACTGATCCCCGGAGACTTCCGCCCATGCTGCGGTGATATCACCAATGAAGAGTACCCCGGTGATTCCGACTCCTGTGGAATATTGTTCTTGTACCCATGCTTTGATTTCTTCAGCTGTTCCACCAGAAACCTCTTGTAGAATCACACCGTATCCTTCCAATACAAGATCAGAAATATATTGATGCAACATGGTATCAATCAATGGATAGAGGTTTTCATTTACGAGGATCGCTAGTGAATAATTCTCAGAAAACACAGATATATGCCAATTTTTAAGTGTTGAAAAACAAGCAGGTTTATAAGGGTGGCTCCGAAGGTAGTCTTCGTAGGTTCCTGGTAGTTCCCCGTCCGGGGAGCGCCATTGAAGTTTTTCCATGAATCGTCCGTCTTGTCTCCCTGACTCGCTTTGGTTGAGGAGACCATCTTGTTGAAAACTGGTGTTGGAAGTGTTTCCTTGAATAAGTGCTGCTGGTGCGAGAAGTAGAATCAGAATTACAACGATGAATGCCGTTATTTTTTTCTTCATGAAATCCCCCTATAGTTTTTGTGACAAGATATCTATTACTGGAGTCTCTTTTTTAATCTTTTGCCTTTGCGATAAATAGGTATCATATACAATATAATGAGTCTGAATGCTGTTTATTGGAAAAGGAATTTTTTCCCGGTGATCTTCTCGTAGGCTTCTTGGTATTTCTTCGAGGTTTCAGCAATGACCTGTCGGGGGAGGTTCGGTGGTGCTGAGTTATGATCCCATCCTGTTGAATTCAGGTAATCACGTACGTATTGTTTATCAAAACTTGGTTGCGGTTTGCCTGGTTCGTAGCTCTGCGATGGCCAGAATCGAGATGAGTCGGGGGTGAGGGCTTCATCGATCCATATGATTTCGTCGTTGTACGTACCGAACTCAAACTTTGTGTCAGCGATAATGATTCCGCGTTTTTTTGCGTATTTCACTGCGGTGTCATAGATTTTTAAAGAATAATCGTTTAAGGTGTTTCCGATATCGGAGCCGACTAGTTTTTTCATCTCCGCTATCGATATGTTGATGTCGTGGCCTGCTTTTGCTTTGGTCGATGGGGTGAAGAGTGGTTCAGCGAATTGGTCTGATTCCTTCAGGCCGCTTGGGAGTTTTACCCCGCAGACGGTCCCGTCTTTTTTATAGGTGTTCCAGGCTGAGCCGGAGAGGTATCCTCGTACGATGCATTCAATCGGGATAACCTTGGTTTTTTTCACCAACATACTGCGGTACGCAAGTTGTGTTTTAAACGCTTGTAATTCCTTTGGAAAATCAGATATTTCGGTGGAGATCACATGGTTCGGGATGCTTTTTTTTGTGTAGTCAAACCAGAATTTTGATAATTGTGTGAGGCAGACGCCTTTTGATGGTATCGGGTCTGGGAGCACGACATCGAAGGCTGAGAGCCGGTCGGTTGCGATCAGCAAGATGTCATTGTTTACCTCATAGACATCTCGTACTTTGCCTTTGTTCAATATTTTGGCTGGTAGTTCTGTTTCGATAACGATTGGTGCAATCATATGTGTCTCTCCTATGATATTTTTGCTCCTTCTTTGACCGCGCGGTCTGTAGTGATGATGATATCTTTTGTTTTTAATGGTTTGCCGTTGTAGACAGCGTTTCCTTTTGCGTCAGTTACCATTGGTGCGAGTTTGAACGCATCAAATTCAAGGATGGGGGCTGGTTCTCGTGCAATGCCGTCGACTCCGACTTCCGTTCCGGGGGTGCTTTCTTTTGGGTCGAGGAGGGAGACGACATGATCTGCGTCGGTCGCTGCTAGTAGCATTCCTTTTGATTCGACACCGCGGATGATTGCTGGTTTGAGGTTGATTACCATGACGATCGATTTTCCTGTGATTTCTTCTTTTGGATAGTATGGTTTCATGCCAGCGACGATCGTTCGCTTGCCGAGTGGTCCAAGGTCGACCTGCATGATGTAGAGTTTGTCTGCCTGTGGATGATCTGAGACTTCTAGGATTTTTGCGACGCGTAAATCCAGCTTTGAAAAAGGGTCTGCTGTGGTCACGATGTTCGTTAACTCCAGTTTCTTAAATAAAGGTGTCGGTGTTTCAAGAGGTGTTCCTGGATGTGATTCAAGGAGAGCGTCTTCCCAGTTTTGAATCGGTTGTGTCTGTCCGAGCATTTTCCAGACACGTTGCGATGAGAAGGGGAGGTATGGTGTCATGGTGACAGCGAGTGCCTGGACTAGGCGAAGACTGATGTGCAAGACAGTCTTGCAACGCTCCTGGTCTGTTTTGAGCAGTATCCAGGGTTGATTATGATCGAAGTACACATTGCCATATTGAGCCAGGTTCATGACTGCTCGTAAGCCTTTTTTGAAGCTGCATTGTTCGAGTGCTGCTTCGATTTCCTTCTGTGTTTCTTGTATCTTTTGCAACGCCTCTTTGTCTACGTCTGTGAGGGTGCCTGCCTCAGGGATTGAACCGAAGTTCTTACTGGCGAAGGTGATTACCCGGTGGATGAAGTTGCCGTAGGTGCCGAGAAGCTCGTCATTGTTTTTTGTGACAAAATCATTCCACGTCCAGTCCGCGTCCTTGTTCTCTGGCATGTTGATGGCGAGGTAGTAGCGGATGACGTCTGGGTCGAAGCGTTGGAGGATTTCAGGGACCCCGATGCCGATTCCCCTGCTTTTTGAGAATTGCTCTCCTTTTAATGTAAGATACTCGTTTGCTGGGATGTTATACGGGAGGTTTAAGGTCTCGTCGTATCCCATGAGGATAGATGGCCAGATGATGGAGTGGAACGGGATGTTGTCCTTTGCCAGGAAATAGTAATGTTTGGCTTGCTGGTTCTGCCACCATTCTTTCCATTTTGTTGGTTCTTTTTGTTTCTTTGCCCATTCTTTGCTTGCAGAGAGATACCCTATCACTGCGTCGAACCAGACGTAGATGCGTTTGTTCTCAAAGCCGAACACCGGGACCTTGATGCCCCAGTTGATGTCTCTGGTGATCGCTCGGTCGTGGAGTCCGTTCTGCAGCCAGTTGTTGGTGAATTTCAGCACGTTTGCCTTCCAGTATGTTTTCTCTTTTAGCCATGCGATGAGTTTTGGCTCAAAGGCGCTGAGTGCGAAGAACAGGTGCTCTGTTTTTTGTTTGACGGGTGTTCCTCCGCACACCTTACATCGTACGTTGAGTAATTCGAAGGTGTCTAGGAGTTTTCCGCAGTTGTCACATTGGTCTCCCCGTGCTCCCTCTTTTTGGCAATGCGGACAGGTTCCTTCTACATAACGGTCTGGGAGGAATCGCGCGCAGGCTGGGCAGAAGAGTGCGTCAATGCTTTTTTTCTTGATGAGTTCCTTCTGATAGAGATTGAGGAATATCTCTTGGACAAGCGTTTCATGGTTCGTTGTCGTTGTCCGGGTGAAGAGGTCAAAGGAGATGCCAAGCTGCTGCATGTTTTCGGTGTGTTCCTTGTTATATCGATCGACGACTGCCTGTGGTGTGATTTTTTCTTTGTCTGCCGTGATGGTGATAGGAGTCCCATGTTCGTCGCTGCCGGAGACCATGAGAACGTCTCTTCCTTTGAGCCGGTTGAACCGGGCGAAGATATCTGCTGGGAGGTAGCATCCCGCGATATGACCCAGATGCAGTGAGCCGTTTGCGTATGGCCATGCGACGCCGATGAAGATTTTTTCAGCCATGAAAATCCTTTCTGAATAACTAGTGCGACATTTAATTGTAACGGTGAAAAACCATCGTCTTTTTTGTTTTTCAAATGAAAAATGGTTTTACAGGTTTCTTTGCTTGGTTTTCAATCTTTTATAAAAATGTTTCAGGTTAGCTTTAATTAATAGAGGTTCGATTGCGGGCCCATGCCGTGTAAAATCTGTAAATCGGAGTTAGAGCCAGAGAATGATACGAACTTTTGTCATAGCTGCCAGCGTATGATTGCTGAGATTGAGGAAAAAGTAGATTGTTTTTAATCTATGGCTGAAGTAAAGAAATATTATTGTAAGATATGCAAACGGGAATTGCTGCCACGAGATTCTCCTGCGCAGGACTCTGAGATGCCAAGGATTTCTTTGCATCATGTTGATTATAAGAATAATATTGCGATTCGGGTGTGCAAGGAGTGTCATAATAAGTTACATACGACGATGAAGAAGCATAAATACGGGTATCATAACATCATCAGGAGGGATGGTTCGAAAAAAGGTCGGTTGTCCCCTGGTCCGTATCCGAAACAAATCATTGAATAGGACTTATTTTTTGGATTTCCTGTTCATGAGCTGCTCTTCGCTGGTTTTTTATCAGGAACGCTTATGGTATCTCGTTTATCAGATCTAAGAAGATGAACCGATGGCCAGGATAGTTTTTTTGATAACATATCAAGTATACATCCTTTTCTTGGGGCCGTGCTTGTAATCGTTGTAATTCTACGATTGCTTTTGGGTTATTGTGTATCTCTTTTCTGAATCTGGTTTCAAATTCTTTCCAAGTGATTCTTCCTTTTTTATAGTCGGAGATTAGTTCTTTAGACGCGGATAAAACACTTGGTCTTGCGACTCTTACTTTGACGGCATCTGCAGGAAGTTTCTTCGTCATGGAGATATCACTTTCTTTAATCATTTCATCGCTAGGTTTACGTTCTGTGGAAACAAACGTAATGCTCGTATAAACATGTTCTCAGAAGGATATAAAAATTCAGATAAGAAAACGTGAGAAATACCAGTAGGTGATCTCTCATATGATTTTGTTTAAGGTTATCGTTCTGGTTGGGCAGGAGTTGCATAACACAACATTTAAATATCACGCAAGTTCTATACACTAATATTAAGTATCAACTTGATGAAAAATGGTATTCATAAACTTAAGGTTACCGATTTACTTACTCTCGAAAGATATGAAAAATAAGTAGTAAGCTTGAGAGATAATAGAACTCTGCAACTACGCGCAGAACTTGGTACTATTTTTCAAAGAGTTGATGAAGATATGAGGTGAAGATACATGGTCATAGACCCATCAACTACAAAATACTTAATTAAGGCTAAAATTAAAGCAGATGGAATCATCGAGAAATCCGATGTTGTCGGAGCGATCTTTGGTCAAACCGAAGGGCTCCTTGGCGATGAACTAGATCTCCGAGAGTTGCAACGATCCGCTCGGGTCGGGCGAATCGAGGTGGAGCTTGATTCGAAGAATGGGAAAAGCGATGGTGTTCTGACGCTCCCAACATCCTTAGACAAAGTAGAGACTGTTATCCTGGCGGCAGCGTTTGAAAGCATCGATCGTGTCGGACCTTGTAAGGCAACCATCCATGTCGAGGAAGTCGAAGATGTCCGTGTCTCACGAAGAAAACAGGTCATTGAACGAGCGAAGATCCTACTTAATGAGGTCATGGAGCGAAGCAAGACGGACAGTGAGAGCATTGCGGAGAACGTCCGGCAGGCGGTCCAAGTCGAAGAGATTACTAGCTATGGTCATGATCATTGCCCTGCTGGCCCGAACATCAATGATAGCGATGCTATTGTGATTGTGGAAGGCAGACGCGATGTGTTGAACTTGTTAAAATACGGGATAAAAAATGTTATCGCGGTTGGTGGAACCAATGTTCCACGGACTGTTATTGATCTTTCCAAAGAAAAGATTACGACTGTTTTTGTCGATGGAGATCGCGGTGGGGAACTGATCCTCCGAGAGCTTTTGCAGGTCGCTGACGTTGATTTTATCGCACGAGCACCACAGACACGAGAAGTTGAGGAAATCCCTCAGAAACTCATCATGAAATCCTTGAAGAACAAGATCCCCCGTGAGCAATACATGGATATGTACAATATCAAAATCGAGGGGAAGAACGGTGAGGACAAGCGTCAAGAAAACGGCGAGAAACAACCTCAGAAGATGAAAAAGGAATTCTTCTCAAAGAAAAAGGAACAACAACAGACTCGTAAAGAGGAAGAAAGTAACCCGGAGGTTGTCGAAGAGCCGATAATTTCTACTGAGAAACAGAAGAATTACGAAACGATCCTAAATGAGATTTCTGGTTCTTTAAAGGCGGTGCTGCTAGATGAGAACGGTAAAGAGATACGGACTATTCCTGTCCGTGAGCTCACCGATGAGATAAAGAAAGGCGATAATGTCTCTGCCATTGTCTTTGATGGGATCGTGACGCAACGCTTGCTGGACATTGCGAATAATAAGAACGTTAAGGAAATAGTTGGTATCAAACTAGGCAATGTCGTCAAAATGCCTAAAGCAGTCAAAGTGTTGACAAAAAACGATTTTCAATAATTTTATATCATTCAAAAGACGTTTACAATCGTGCGAGTGCCAAGCATGTACATCCGGAATAGTCGTGAAAAAATATAAAAGTCTTAATACTATTCTTGGCACGGGAAAGGGCAAGAACAATGCAGAAAGACGAACTCATACAACTCCACACGTTTTTATATCAGATCCGAAGCCAATTGGAACAGATCTGTGAACATAACGGATGCGACCACAGCTGCTACGAGAAACTCGAGATAACACCATATCAGATTCACAAGTCAAAACGTGAACATAAACTCGCGGTGTTTACCTTAAGTAAGGATATCGCAGGGATACTCTCAGACAACAATGGCGACCCTGGTTTGGAGAAAATAGCGAATCGTCTTGATCAGATGGCTATCCGTTTCATGACCGAAAAAGAAAAAGGAACACACCAGTCATAATTCTTTACGCATGCTGTACGCGTTTTCACCATTTTGATAGAACCGCTGTAACGTCTCTTGAAGTAAAAACCCTCTTGCTTGATAAAACAAGAGAGCACCTTTGTTTGATGTGCGCACCTCAAGCTCAATTCTCGTGACATGTTGCTGTTTCATTTCGTTGATGAACTGAGCAAGCAACGCAGAACCGATCCCTTGTTTGCGATGTGAATCTGTTACAGCAAGCATAAGGATCCGTGCGGTGATTGGTGCTGTTTTTATACCAATAAGAAACCCAATAATCGTGTCATTGTTCAAAGCCACGAGGAAACCCTCAGGGCATGACTCGTAGAATTGACTAAAGATGGAGGGATTATAGCGTTCTGGTAAAGTCTCGAACGCGAGTGAAATAACTGGAAAAATATCGTTTGGTTTCACACGTCGGATCATCAACACGAACCGGAAACACACCCAGCATTATAAAATATTAGCGGTATGTTTAAGAATCTTCGAAAAATATGGGTCGATGTCGAGGTGTTTCGTATCAATATCGATGATGTCACAGTCACACGAATAATCTTTGAACGTTTCTCAAAAGAATTCAGTGAGAGTTTTGATGTGGATGTTGCCATCGCTGGCGCTGGTCCTGCGGGTCTGACCGCTGCACGATACTTAGCCAACGCTGGGAAAAAGACGATTCTGTTCGAACGGAAGCTCTCCGTTGGTGGCGGTATGTGGGGTGGAGGGATGACCTTCCCCGTAATTGTCGTACAAAAAGAATCAAAACGCATCCTGGAAGATGTTGGTGTTCGTGTCACAGATGCGGGAAAGGGGTACTACAGTGCTGATTCTATCGAGGTGACTACGAAACTGTGTTCAGCTGCGATTGATGCGGGTGTTCGGATTTTTAATACGATTTCTGTTGAGGATGTCCTCTTGAATCAAAAGAAAGTCAATGGATTTGTCATCAACTGGAGTGCTGTCGAAATTGCGGGTTTGCATGTGGATCCCTTGTCGATTCGAGCACGCTATTGCATTGATGCCACAGGTCATGCTGCAGAGGTCTGTCATATTGTTCGACGCAAGGTCGGAGCGTTGAACACACCAAGCGGGGATATTGAGAAAGAACGGTCCATGTGCGCGGAGATAGGGGAACGGACTGTGGTGGAAAACACAAAAGAAGTCTATCCTGGTCTATTTGTCGCTGGCATGGGTGCGAACGCAGTATATGGTGCTCCACGGATGGGCCCAATTTTTGGTGGCATGCTCCTCTCTGGGGAGAAGGTCGCAAAATTGATCCTCAAAAAACTCAAATAACACAGCTCATCAGGGGGAGATGAGGCGTTTTTCCTTTTCGAAAACAAACAAGAAATGAATGGCGAAAATTTGTCATCGTTGTATTATAAAAATTTTATTGCAAAAGAATTAAAATGATCATTGTATATATCTTCTTATATCAAATATCATAAAAGTCGGGAGGTAAAAAGAAATGTATGGAAAGAATTTTAGGAAGAACGAACGTGGGGATGTGTTAGGCATCCCGATGTATCTGATCATAATCATGATTGTTGCAGTCGCAGTGATTGCAGCGGTTATCTTTATGATCCCAAAGGCAACCAGGACGATGAATGTACAGGTGACCTCAAACGCACTTATCGCAGAAAGTCCCGGGTCTGATGGAGGCGGGAAATTTACGTTTTCGAAGACCTACACGATTTGGGTGAAAGTCACCACCAGTGATGAACGGGCAGACCCGATTAGCGAAGCAACCATAACATTGGTCGGTGCCGGGGACGCTGGTCAAGGGAAAACCCTTGATAACGGTTCTGCGAAGATCACTGGCATCAAACCGATTCTGGATGCGAACATCAACGAAGCGTATATGGTTCTGACCGTGAAAGCAACCGGATATGAGGATTTTAGTGATACCAAAGCGGTCAGTGTCATACGTCTGAGTTAGAGGGCTGCATCGCTATGTGATGCGGTGAGGCAATCGTTTCATTAAAAAGATAGATATCAATCTATGAGGTAGTGGGGGAAAACAACATGTTAGTGAGGAAAAGAAAGGAGAAGTCATCAAAGAAGAAAGGAATAAACGAAGGATCTGACTCGGAAGAGAATCTGCAGTCAGTACGAAGCTGGATACGCAAGATTGAGCAGACAACGACCAGTGTGAGTTCACGGTTATCAGCCGTGGAAAAACGGTTATCTGGGAGGATGTCGGTGTCAGACGGTTTGAAGACCATTGGAATCGAAGGACCTGTCGAGACGCTGTTTTTACATGTGAAAAAGAAGGACACCGCTGAGGTAGCACGTGTCCTTGACAGCGAACTGACCCTTCTGCATAATGAACTGGCAAAACAACAACAGGAGACCTGTAGCCTGAAAGAACAACTCGGGGAAATCGAAAAGACCAATACAACGATGACAACAGAACTACAAGAGATGCACAGCTCGATGGCAGACTTAAGCACCACGGTGGAGTTGCAGAGGAACCAAACAGAACGACACGAGCCGTTCGTGATGCATCTTGGGTCCTTAGAAGTCCCTGTTGAGTTCACCGGCATCATCGGAGGCTTGCTTGCATTTCTGATAACAATCCTTGTACTGATCGACCAGAAAGAAATTCTGCTCTCACCTTTGTTTCTTGTACCCGTCGGTCTTCTTCTCATAGGATTTGCGCTGGTAAAAATGATCCGGAATCGGTCACGCAGATCACGTCATCACTTCCTCCCAATGCCCATAGACGCCCCATCTGCACAGCTCGATCTACCCTTATTAGAAAGAAAAGAAGGATAACATCCTTTTTTTTTTTTTTTTTTTTTTAATCCCTGATCCCTATTTCACTGACAGAAAACACAGCTTCACCTTCAGGAAGATGCGGGGAATCGATCAATCGTGCGATCCGTTTCCCTCCCTTACTTTTCCGTAGATACAGTCGAAACGTCGCGGTATGTCCCACGATATGACCTCCGATTGGTCTGGTTGGATCACCAAAGAACGCATCTGGTTTTGCAGCGACTTGATTAGTCACCACAACAACCCCATTAAACAGGTCACTCCAGCGGAGCAGATCGTGCATATGCTTGTTCAATTTCTGCTGTCGATCCGCAAGTGCACCTCTCCCTACGAACTCTGCACGGAACTGACTGGTCAACGAATCAACTATTAACAAACGTGCTGGATACTCTTTGGATAGTTCGATGACCTTATCGACGAGAAGCATCTGATGGCTTGAGTTATACGCCCTGGCGACATGGATTTTATTAAGCACCTCGTCAGAGTCAAGGTCATAGGCTTCCGCCATCTGGATGATACGATCTGGTCGAAACGTGTTTTCTGTGTCAATGTAGAACACATGGCCGTCTAGTCCACCTTTCTCTATCGGAAGTTGAACGTTAACGCACATCTGATGAGCGATTTGTGTCTTGCCTGATCCAAACTCACCGAACATTTCAGTGATCGCTTGACTATCAAATCCTTTTCCACCCATCAGTTCATCAAAGGCTTTCGACCCTGTGGTAATCGACCCTATTTTTGCCCGACGCTCAAGCAGTGCAGTCCCTGTCTCAAAACTACCGATATCTGCTTGCTTTCGAGCTGCTTGAATGATTTTTGCAGCGGTAGGTTCACCGATCTCTGCGACCTCTGCTAATTCCTTTGGTGATGAGACCGCAATGCTCATCATATCTGCATATCCCGCTTCGATTAATTTATCCGCTATCGCTGGTCCAACACCAGGTAAATCATGCAGAGGTGACTCGATTAGTTTATCTTTTCCCATAAGAGCTCCCTTGTGTAAGAAGAAAGAGAAAGATGTTTATAAACATGTGGTACAGGACACTGAAAGTATCCTCCAACTACAGGAAACTCGCCTCGATATTTTTACGAAACATTTAAATAAAAAGACGTCTATGATGATGAATGGGGAAAAATTTATGAAAATTTTAAGTAGAACAAAAATGGTAATAAAAGCTAGTGTCGTTCTCGCTATTGCATTGGCATTTCTCTTGCCCGTGTCAGCAGCACCTGCTCAAAACTTAGTGAGCTACCAACCAAAAGACCAAAACACTTTCTTCAGAGCAGAATGGATAGAGCAAGCGACCGGTTTTGTAGACGCAAGCCGGGGTATTGACTATGTGCATTGCGTTGATGAAAACATCGTCTGGGCAGTTGCCTATGATGGGACCAGTACACAGGCACCCTGTCAAGATTTCACAAAAACCATCGATGGTGGGAATCTTTGGACTCCTGGCTTTATTAATGGTGCTGATGGATTACGATCTGCAATGATTTTTGCCCTTGATGTCAACAAAGCATGGGTGCCAATGTTTGCAGCATCCGGTGGAGTTCAAGGAATCTATTACACCTCTAATGGTGGGAGCACCTGGGCACGTCAACCAACTGCTTTGTTTAGCGATCCTGCATCGTTCCCTAACTGTGTTCATTTCTGGGACGCAAATATCGGATGGTGCATGGGCGACCCAATTGGGGGATACTTTGAGATTTATACAACCGTCGATGGCGGTGTGACCTGGACACGAGTCCCACAAGCGGACATCCCAGATCCCTTATCCGGTGAATGGGGCGTTGTCGGTTACTATGATGTCATCGGAGATACTATCTGGTTTGGAACAAACGTCGGACGTGTCTATAAATCCATTGACCGCGGGTTCCACTGGACCGCTGTACAAACAACACTCTCAGCATACATCAACCCAACCTTTAAAGATGCAAACCATGGTCTTGTGATAGATTTAAATGCCGGGGCAAATGCATTGCTCGCTGAAACCTTTGATGGTGGCGCGACCTGGGCTTCCATTTCATTCACAGGCCCGTGTTATGATTCAGATATGGTCTATCTCCCTGGGACTGAAAACATGTTTATTAGCGCAGGGGCTGCTACCGGTAAATCAGGTGCCTCATACAGTCTTGACGGTGGTCACAGCTGGATAGATTATGCTGAGCAATTTGACCAACAGATGATGAGTATGGATTTCGTGGAAGGAAAAATCGGATGGTCTGGAGCGTTTAACACCGATGATGTCACCGGTGGAATCTGGAAACATACTCCCTCTGAGACTCCAAAACCACTGCTGACGATTACTATTGCTGGTGGAAAAGGATTCACCGTGACTGTGAATAACATTGGTGAAGCAGCGGCAACAGATGTCACCTGTGATGTCACTATTGAGGGTGGTTTATTCGTAAAACCTAAAGAGTTCTCAGGAACCCAAGCGAATCTTGGTATTGGAGCCAATTTCACCGTGCTTGGTGCACCAAAAGGTATCGGCCTTGGTTTATTCAAACCCATGCCAACGATAACCATCAACGTCAACTGCACTGAAGGTATTAGTGCAACCAAAACAGTCGAAGCAAAGATTTTCTTCTCGAAGATAACATTACAATAAACCGAGAAAAAATCTCCCTTTTTTTCTTTTTTTTTTTTAATTTGAACAATCGATGAAAAATTGCTAATACTAATTACATGATCCGTTCGATCATTTCAAGGACAAATCCGCTATCATCGATGACATACCTTGCGATGCCTATTTTCTTTGCATAATTCCGCATTTTCTTAACTGAGAGGTACCGCTCGAACGATGAGCCTTTCTGGATGACATCCAGCTCAAGGACCGCGTCAGCGAGTCCTTCCATTTTCCGCTCAAAAAGATCCCCATGGACTCCTTTCGTCATCACAATAAGCAGAGCACCTTTGTTCTTCAGGTTATTGACTTTGATCGCAAAGACGGTTCTGAGCACATCCTCCTGATCGTATTGACTGAGGAAAAAATCAAGGGAGTTGATGATAATAATTCGTTTCTCAGGAACATTTTTTGTCCGATTCGATAAAATCGCTAAGAAATCTTCATTGGCGGTGGTTGTCGAAGGCATCGCAGTTGACCCGATCTGGATGAGTTCTTTCAGTTTCAGTTTTGAGCGTTGTTCATAGATGCTGACCCGTTTTTGTTCCCCTTGTAAGACATTTGAGTAGTATTTCTCTGAGATGTCAACAAAATCTATCTCTGGTATTGGCCAATTGAACCGTTGGATCGTATCAAGTATCTCCTGTTTTGTTTCTTCCGTAGTGATGTAGGTGACACCCCCGCTTGTCGCAATCTGTTTGACAAGAATCTCAGTACTACTGCCTGGGCTGCCGAGAAGGACGACAGTGAATCCACCAGGGATCCCTCCTTCTAGCAATCGGTCTAACTTATCGATTCCAGTACGGATAAACCCTTCTTTTTTCTGAACCGTGGTATTGATAAATGCTTCTCGTGGCATTCTCTCAGGTGCCGTCTTCTTTCTTCAAAAAAGTAAATGCACGGATCACTCGTTCGCGTTCTAGTTTATCTTTGGCAGATGCATTTGCTTTGAAGATGAGTTCAGGGTGGTCTTTGTTTTTCATCTCATTGAGGACAAGTTCCCCTTGAGGGAACGCACTCAGGAAAAGTCCTCGCATCACTCCGAAATTAAATAGTGATTCCGCAGTGCGTTCTTGTGACGTCTGCGCGAGTGGATTTCTGTTCATGAATGTTGTCGCAACATCATGGGAAATTTTCGTAAAAGTAAATTCAGTACCCAGCGGTCCACAGATGTCTTTTTCTATCTCCATGAGCCATTCTTTCATTGTCCAATCTGGTGCTTTTTCTTTTATGCGTTGTGCGAACAGTCCCCTGCCGAACGCTTCACCCATTCGCATGACCGAGTCTGGGTGTCCATGTCCCGATTGGAGTTTTTCTAAAGCTGCATG